>Ga0265296_1000660_pt1 | contig 48119 bp, 45 predicted proteins | sample MunlanPumphouse1_FD_189073 | JGI IMG/M metagenome (GOLD analysis project Ga0265296, IMG submission 189073) | Groundwater microbial communities from a municipal landfill in Southern Ontario, Canada - Pumphouse #1 | ecosystem: Environmental > Aquatic > Deep subsurface > Groundwater | place... | reverse complement strand
TATTGTCGCCAAAAGTAAAGTATGGCCAGGGTTAGCGCCAAATCAACAAAGAGATTAATTTTTGGCGTGATTATAAAATATGGTATAAAGTAGAAAAGGGAAACAGCTAAGGCGGCATTAATAAGGAAGGCGATTATTAAAGTTTTGTAGAACAATTCCTCATTTCTTAATTTTATTATGTCATAAAGACCCGCCGCCCAAAAAGTGATTAGCCAAATAAAAAATATTATGGTAAAAGGAATAAAATGGAGCGGTGTAGAGCTATAAAACGTTGCTAGATCGCGGTTAACAATGACATAACGAATAATAAGAGTGACTCCTAAAGCGAGGTAAAATATGGAAACATCGCTTATAATGAGCAAAAAGATTTTTAATTGCTTATATCGCATATATTCAATATTTTCTCATAAAATTGTTTAAATGTCTAATATCTTATTAAAACTTATAAAATTCGGAATCGGTTTTATTTTATTTATTCCGCTTTATGTCGGTGGCTCTTTTTTCTTTCCGTTCATTTTTCCCAAAATCTGGCTATTTCAGCTGGTGACGGAAATCATTTTCTTTTTTTACATAATCTTGGCGATCTCCGATATCCGTTTCCGGCCAAAGTTTAACTGGGTTTTAAAAGCCGTAATTTTATTGACGCTGATTCTAATTATCACAAGTTTTATCGGCGTTGATATCTTTCGAAGTTTTTGGGGCAACACCGAAAGGATGTCAGGTATAATTACTTGGTTTCATTTTATCGCTTTTGCTATTATTTTATCCGGCATTTTGAAAACCGAAAAAGAATGGCGGAATTTTTTTGGCATAGCGGTTATTGTTAGTATTTTTGAATTCTTCTATGTCTTGGCCCAGTATTTTAACGCTTCCTGGGTATGGCTTCCATCAAGTCAATCCGGAACGATAGGTAATGCCGACCTTTTAGGAAGTTATGCAATTTTTAGCGCGTTTTTTGCATTATATTTGTGGCGCGATAGCTCGAAGTCCGACTTCAAAAATTCCCCGAAGTCGGACTTCAGATATTTTTGGGCGACCGCTTTCTTTTTAAACATTAGCACTCTTTATGTGGCGAGCAGCCGCGGCGCAATAATCGGATTTATTAGTGGTGTCGCTATATATGCGCTTTTTAACATTTGGCAGAGAAAAGCTGTCAGAAAGATTTGGGCGATAACGATCATTAGTTTGTTTTTGATTTATGGAGCGCTTTGGTCAATACGCCATACGGATCTTGCCAAAAATAACGTTCAGCTTAACCGATTGACTAACATTTCTCTAGAGAGCGACACGGTTCAACAGCGTTTTACCGAGTGGGGGATCGCCTGGGATGCTTTTAAAGCCCGCCCGATTTTCGGTTGGGGGCCGAATAATTATTTATATCTTCACAATGTCTTTCTTAATCCTAGAGTTTACGAACTTCGGGAGACTAATTTTGACCGCGCTCACAATGCCTATTTAGATTATGCTTCAATGAGCGGCATTCTGGGCCTTTTAGGATACCTATTTTTAATTGCCGTTTTATTTTGGGTGTTTTTAAAAAACAAATATTCTGTTTTCGCCTCTTTAATAATTGCTTATGCCGTCCAGAGTTTTTTTGTTTTTGATAGTCCGGCAAGTTATATTGCGCTGTTTCTAACTATTGGGTTTGCCGCCTATACATGCAACACGCAACATGCAACGCGCAACATCGCAGAACCGCGCCTTAAAAACTTTAGTCCTCAAATAGCGGCCGTGTTTTATGTTGTATGTTTCATGTTTACACTGTATTTAATTTGGCAGGTGAGTGTTAAACCGGCTTCTGCCAATCTGGCGTTTACTCGCGCTTTTACCGGGCTTAATAATGGCGCCATAACGCCTGAAAAGGCCTTTCAGGATTATAAAGAATCATTAAAATATGAAACTCTCGGTACCACAGAATTTCGCAATCAATATACCCAATGGCTGCAAGGCGCTCTAGATAAATTCCCGCCGGAAGCCAAACTTTCGGTTGTGGATTTTGGGATAAACGAACTTGAGAAAGAAGTCTATGACCATCCTTTGGTTTTTTCGTATTTAAATTTAGGGCAGTTGTATTATTTTAAAGCTAATGGGATTTCTGATGCCGATCTAAAACCGCTTTTATATCAAAAAGCAATGGAGGCTTATGAAAAAGCCATTGGACTTTCTCCTAAACGCCTGGAAGTTTATTATTCCTATTTGCAACTTGCCATAACGATTAAAGATTATAATCGCGGCATAGAAATTATTAAAGAAACTACTGAGGTTGCACCAAATTATCCAAAAAATTGGTGGTATTTGGGTATTGCCAATATTGTTGCGGGCCAGAATGAAGATGGTATTCGTTATGTAAATAAAGCTTTAATTATGTACTACGCTCCGAATGTAACAGCAAAAAACAACGGTTTAGATTTGGAATACGATGTTGATAAAATCTTAAAAGATGGTTCTTCGGCAATGCCATCCAAACAAGAAATTCTTGGCGTCGTCGGTCCCTATATTAAAGAAGGACGATATAAAGAACTGCTCTTATTGTATCTTGGCGCTAAAATGGAAGACCCGAATGATATTAAGATTCATCAATCTTTAGCTTTGGTTTATCAAAATTTGGGTCTTGAGGACAAAGCGCTTGAAGAATTAAAAATCGTAGACGCTTTGCAGAAAAAGCAATAATATAATAAATATGAAGTTTCAATTTATTTTCGGGTTTATGTTATTAATTTTGGTTTTTGTTGGCATGTTTGTCGGCCTGCCTTATCTTCTTCAAATAATAAAATCAAATCAATTCTTGAATTTTCCTCGATTTATTTCTACATCCACACCGGGATATTTTTACAGCAAGCCCCAACCATCAATATCTCAACCTCAACCCCAATCTCAGTCTATTATTAAACCCGGCGAATCAATATACAAAGGCGGAATAAACATTTCCAGCGTTTATCGTTACGGTCAGGAACAGATTAATTTATCCGCCTCTGGCGGAGAAAGCGGCTCAATAGACATCACCGGCTGGAAAATTAAAAGCGCCCAGCGCGGAGAAATTATTATTGGGAAAGGCCTTGCCTTGCCGCAATTTAGTTCATTTTTATCCGACATTCGGCTTGAAAGCGGCGACTCTGTGAAAATTGTTGTCGGAATAAGCCCTTTGCTTTCAAGTTTTCAAATTAACGGCTGTTTTGGGTGGCTGAATAATGTATATAATATTGACTCGTCGCTTAATTACTGCCCTCTGATTCAGATAAGTGATTTAACCGGATTTGGGCTGGATAGCGCCTGTCAAAATCTGATACTGAATTCCGGATCCTGCCGGGCGCCCAGCGATACCGTTTTAAATAATTATTCGCGGGAATGCCGGATTTGGGTTGAACAGAATTTAAATTATAATGTCTGCGTTAAAAAGCATATGAACGGATCTGATTTTTACAAGGGTTGGCAGATTTATACCGGAAACAACAATTTATTTTACGACCAGCTCCACGACCGCATAGAACTTCGCGACCAAGCAGGTCTGTTAGTTGACAATTATGAATATTAGTTATAAAGTTAGCTAATTTAGAAGGTCGAAAAATTATAAAAGAAAGATTAATTAGGCACTATGTTTAGAGACGACAATGGACCGCGCGAGGAGTATACCGGCGAATGGGAATGTTCAAAATGCCACGCCAAAACCCCTCACAGCTTGCCTTTTAAGCCATCCGGTGATAGGCCCGTATATTGCAAAAATTGCTATCGGGAAATGAAAGATGATTCAAGAAGGTAAATGACTGTTTAAAACCCCCGCCTTTCAGCTGAAAGGCGGGGGTTTTTAGTTATCCACACTTTTTATAGACAAGAAAATTAAATAGTTTATTATTAAATAAGAGCTGTGGATAATATAGAAAGCCGCGGCCTGGTTAGAATTAAATTTTTATATAAAAAAATGTTAAATCGAAAATTTGTGTTTCTCGGACTATTTTTAGTTGCGGGTTTTTTGTTTTTAAGTGTTACCCCGGTTTTAGCCGCGGATAGATATTGGACAGGCGCTCAGTCCACTTCAACTATAGGTGGCAAGGATTTTTGGAATTTAGCTAATTGGGATTCGTCCGTAGCGCCTGCTTCGGGTGATAACATTTGGCTTTTTGCGACTTCCACGCTACCGCTTCAAGCTACTGTCGTAATTTCTACTCCGGTTAGCTTGGGCGCCGGCAATATTTATATTGGTTATAACCAAAAAGGAAATACACTTGCTAACTCCTCCGCTCCCCTTACCCTTCTTATTAGAGAAGGAGCGAGTTTAACTAATACCGGAGTTTTTGACGTGGGAACTTCGAGCACCATTCTACTTACCTCCGGTTCATTAAGCGTTGGTACGACCACCATCAGGCAGTTAGCTTCTACAACTATTAACTCGGTTACTGGCGCTACTTCAACCGTTACTATTGCCGGCGATTTTGTTTTAGGATCCGGCTCATTATATACATCTCCCGCCAACAGTACTACAACTCTTAATCTGCCTAGCGGCACCTCGGGAACAACAACGTTTTACTCGGCGTCTACGACTGCTATGACGTTCGGTTATTTGGTATTTGGCGGCACCGGAACAACTAATCTTCAAGCCTCCACTACTGTTGCCAATCGCTTAAGCATTGCCGCAGGCAGAACGCTTACTGCTGGGGGCGGTTTAATGACTCTTTCCGGTTCTAATTCCAATTCTATGACTTTCCCGCTTGAGATAAGCGGAACGTTTACTGCGGCTACTTCTACCTTAACTTACAGCGGTACGGGTGCTGCAACAGTTGCTTCTACTACTTATAATAAAGTTAATTTCAATGGCGCTACCACTTATACTCTTGGCGGAAATAGTACGGTTACATCTGCGGCGACAACTGCTTCCGGCGCTACTCTGGCTATCAGCACCTTTACTTTTACCGCTACCGGCTCCACCTGGACCAACAGCGGAACGGTTACAGAAGGAACCGGCGGCAAGATCGTTTTAGCTTCGGCTTCTCAATTTGACGATGGCAGCGGCACTTCCAAATCCGCATTTAGCGGCGATGACCGTAATACGGTTTATGTTAGGGTAACCGATACTAGTTTGAACCTTTTAGCCGCCACTGCCGAAACCCAAACGGTTACAATTACCGCAAAAAGTATGATTACCGACACGGAAACGGTAACTCTTACTGAAACAACAGTTACTTCCGGTATCTTTTCCGGTGGCGTTACTTTTGGGATGTCGGGCACCAATGTTAGTGGTCAGCTGGATTATCAGGGTTCCGGCACTTTAAGCTATACTTTCACCGATTCTCAAGATAGCTCTGATACCGGCACCGGAGGTACTGCTACATTTACCGGCACTGCTCCTGGTGGAGGAGGCGGTGGCGGCGGTGGGACTGTTTCAGCAACTCCGGCCACTCCGGCAGTACCCGCCACTCCGGCCGTACCGAGCGTAACGCCTGCGGTTCCGGCAACTCCGGCGGTTCCGGCCGTTCCTGCTCTTGACAGCGTTCAGACCAAAATTGCTTCTGTGGTGGCAAAAGTTGCCGCGCTAACTAAAACCTCTCCGGCTGCTGATTTTCAGGCAGTTCAAGATGAAATTGCGGCTATCCTTTCTGAAATAAAAGCAATTCAAATGGCTCAGCCAATACCTCAAGGCGTGGCTCTCGGTTTTAGGTTCATTAGGCCGCTGGCTCTCGGTTTAAGGCACGGCGATGTAAGCAATCTTCAGAAAGCTCTTAAGACCGATTCGTCAATTTATCCAGAGGGATTGGTAACCGGTTATTTTGGCTCAATGACTTTGAAAGCCGTGCAGAAATTCCAGGAAAAGTATGGCATCGCTGCGCAAGGCGAAGCCGGCTATGGCAATGTCGGTCCCAAGACTAGAGTAAAATTGAACGAGCTGTACGGAAGCAAGTAAAAATTTCTGAAACTTAAAAAACCGCCCCGCAATGCGGGGCGGTTTTTTAGTTGTCTTTTTTATTTTTTCGCATTATAATAACGTTATAATAAAATAATAAATAAAAAAATATGGATGAACAAAATAATAAATTTTTAATACCGGGCGCCGTTGTTCTTGCCGGAATTGTAATTGCCATCGCGGTAATTTATTCCGCCAAAGGGCCTTTGCCGAACACCGGTGTGGGCACAGACAATGGCAAAACAGCCGCTTTAGCCGTTTTGCCGCCGGTTTCTTCAAGCGATTTTGTTTTGGGAGACCAGAACGCGCCGGTGACGATAATAGAATACGGCGATTTTCAGTGCCCATTTTGCGGCAAGTTTTTTAAAGAAACCGAATCGGTGCTTAGGGAGAAATACATTAAAACCGGGAAAGTTAAATTTATTTATCGCGATTTTGCTTTTTTGGGTCAGGAATCGCTTTGGGCGGCAAGTGCCGCTCGCTGTGCCGGTGAACAAGGCAAATTTTGGCAGTACCATGATTATCTTTACGGCAATCAAAGAGGAGAGAATCAAGGCGCTTTCAACAAGAATAACTTAAAAAGTTTTTCAGTAGCGCTGGGACTTGACACAGAAAAATTCAATATCTGTCTTGATTCTGAAAAATATACTGATTTAATTCAAAAAGAAACTAAAGCGGGCGGCGAATCCGGAGTCCAAGGCACGCCGGCAAGCTTTATTAACGGAACGCTTTATCCCGGCGCTTTGCCAATCGCTACTTTCACTCAAATTATTGACAATGAACTCAATAAGTTAGGCAAATAAAAATATGGCAAACAAAGTTGTAATATACACAACGCCCGAATGCGTGTACTGCAAAATGACCAAAGAATTTTTTAGGCAAAATAATATTTCTTATGAAGAAAAAGATGTTTCGGTTGATGACAAAGCTCGCGAGGAAATGATTGAAAAATCGGGTCAATTAGGGGCGCCGGTAATTGATATTGATGGCAGAATCATTGTTGGTTTTGATGAAGTGGCGATAAAAGAATTATTAAAACTATAAGCTGTCAGCTAAAAGCTATAAGCTATGATTTATGACTTAATCATCATCGGCGGGGGGCCAGCCGGCGCGGCAGCCGGAATTTATTCAGCTCGTAAAAAATTGAAGACATTAATTATTGCCGACAGTTTTGGCGGGCAGTCCCTGGTTTCAGATAGCATTGAAAATTGGATTGGCATAAAAAAAATGACTGGTCTTGAATTAGCCAAGATGCTTGAAGAACATGTAAGAATACACGAAGATGTTGAAATTAAAATGCCGGAGAAAGTTGTTGCCGTAAAAGAGATACCAAACGGTTTTGAAATTGAAACTGATAAGAATAATATTTATCAGTCTAAAACTTTGATTGTGGCTTCCGGCGGTCGGCGGTGTCATCTTAATATTTTGGGCGAAGACAAATTTGAGGGCAAGGGCGTCTCCTATTGTTCAACTTGCGATGCCCCTCTTTTTAGAAATAAACCGGTTGCCGTTATCGGCGGCGGCAATGCCGGCTTGGAAGCAGTAGTCGATTTAGTACAGTATGCCAGTAAAATTTATTTAATAAGCAATAAAGAATTATTGACTGGCGATCCTTCAACCCAAGAGGAAATTAAGAAGTCAGATAAAGTAAGTGTTATAATGAATGCTGATTCCCAAGAAGTTTTAGGTGATAAATTTGTTTCCGGTTTTAAATACCTTGATAAAAATGATAATCAAGTTAAGGAGTTAAAAGTTGAAGGTATTTTTGTTGAAATTGGCTCGGTTCCAAATTCTGAATTTATTAAAGATTTGGTAGACACGAATCAAGTGGGAGAAATTATCGTTGATCATAAAACTGGAGCGACAACTCACCCCGGAATTTTCGCGGCCGGTGATGTGACCGATGAAATTTATAAGCAAAACAATATTTCCGCCGGGGACGCAGTCGCTGCTGCTCTCTCGGTATACAATTATTTACTTAACATTAAAAAAAATGAAAACAAAAATAGCAATTAATGGTTTTGGCCGCATTGGCAGGATATTTTTCCGCCACGCTTTCGGCCATCCGGACATTGATATTGTTGCCATAAATGACCTCGGTACTCCCGAAAATATGGCATATCTTTTAAAATACGATACGGTTTATGGCCTCTATGATAAGTCAGTTGAGGTAAAGAACGGAGAATTAACTGTTGATGGAAAAGAAATTAGGGTACTGCGGGAGAAAGACCCTTCAAGACTTCCATGGAAAGACTTGGAGATTGATGTGGTCGTGGAGTCAACCGGCGTATTTGAATCGCATGAAAAAGCTACGCCGCATCTTGATGCCGGTGCTAAAAGGGTAGTTATTACCGCGCCTGCAAATGATGAAATAACGCCAACCTCAACGCCCAATGTCGGAGAAGAATTTTTAAAATTAGACAAAATAACCTCCAATGCTTCTTGTACCACGAATGCGGTAACCCCGGTAATGGCGGTGATGTCAAAAAATCCGGGAATTAAAAAAGCCGTTCTAAATACTATCCACGCTTATACCGCGTCCCAGGGAATAGTTGATGGCCCGGACAAAAAAGATGATTATCGGAGAGCTCGGGCGGCGGCCCAAAATATTGTTCCTTCAACAACCGGCGCCGCCATAGCGGCCACAAAAGCCCTGCCGTCGCTTAAAGGAAAATTTGATGGGATTTCTTTAAGAGTGCCCGTGGTCGACGGTTCAGTGGTGGATTTTACCTTTATTGCCGCCCGTCCCACTTCGGTTGAAGAAGTTAATTCTATTTTTAAGAAAGCGGCAGCCGAAAAACAATGGCAGGGAATTCTGACGGTTACCGAGGAACCGCTGGTTTCAAGCGATATTATCAAAAATCCTCACGGCTCTATTGTTGATCTCCTTATGACGAAAGTTATTGATGGCGATTTGGTGAAAGTTTTAGCTTGGTATGACAATGAGTGGGGCTACGTCTCCATGCTTTTGAAACATGTATTAAAAGCGGCGGAAAGTTTATAATAATTATAATAATATCAAACTATATAAAACCATGGAAAATCAACAAACTACTAATCAGCAAACTATTGAGAAATCTCTACCAAAAACTACCGTCTTACTTAAAGACGCTTGGCAGGTTTATAAAAATCGGTTTCGGGTATTGATGGGATTGCTATTGATTCCAACTTTGCCAGCAGTTTTACTAGGTATTTTCTTAGGTTTCTATACGAATCTCCCTATATCTCTTCAGTTTAGTATTCCCTTTATTATCCTCTTGACAGTATTGATAATGATTTTAGGTTTATGGTGTGGGCTAGCTTTATTGTATGCCATTAGAGATAGAAGCGAGGCCATAGGCATTAAAGAATCGCTTCGTCGAGCTTGGGGTAAACAGCTTTTATCATTTTGGTGGATTGGCATCTTAGAGTTTTTCACAATTTTGGGCGGTTTTATTCTCTTGGTAGTGCCAGCAATTATTTTTGCAGTTTGGTTTAGTTTATCAAGCTTTGTTTTCGTAAGAGAAGGGCAAAAAGGCTTCAATGCGCTTTTAAGAAGTAAGGAGTACATCCGGGGCAAATGGGGAAGCGTCTTCCGGCGACTTCTTATAATCCTTCTTTTCTGGTTGGTGCTTTATTTAATAGTTTTTGGTATTAACTTTGTTTCAAAAAACATCGGCAATCTTGGTTCTTTAATAGCTAATATTCTGTTATGGCCGTTAACTCTGATCTATCTTTTCTCGCTTTACGATTCTCTTAGAGAGATGCAGCCCCAACTAGCGGGTCAGTCAGTGGCGGCTAAAAAAGGATTTTTTGTTTTTGCGAGCATCTTGGGGCTCATTGTCGTTATTGTTCTACCAACAATATTTATATTAGTGGGGCTATTAATTTAAAAGGCAACTGCGGAGGAGTAACCCTTGAGAGAGGTTTGGGTTCAGGCAACGGAGTAAATTATTATGAATAAAAATTTAAAAATAATTATTATACTGGTTTTAATTTTTTTTCTGATCTTGGCCGGATATTTTGCCACCCTTCGGGCGATCTCCCGAAGGGAGAGTTATAAAAATCTACCAACAGAGAACACTCAACCAAAATCAACAAACAAGTCGGAAGCAAGTAAACCGGAAACCGGCAGTGGTTTTTCCGCCAAAGGCGGACCAGCCCTAGGCTGGAAATTATACAAAAATACCGACTTCGGTTTTGAGATTCAATATCCAGATTTTTGGACGGTCAGCGAGGAAGATATTGTTAATGTCAGAGGCGAGAACACAAAAGGATTTTTCTTCAAAAAGCCGAATAGTGATTTGCGTTTTGCCATTTTGCCGAGAGATGGATTAAGCTATGGGTTGCCCGATAATGGCACTTCCAGTCAAGTTTTCATCGGCGGTTCTTTCGGGGCTCAAAGCAAATGGACTTTGTCGGATGGCCGTCGGCTTTGGCTGGTTCATCCTCAATACGGCTTGTTTAATTGGTCGCAAGACATCGGGAGAATTGATATTTTATCAAGCGTTACTGATCCGGCGGGCGACACTAAAATTTTTGAAGAAATGTTAAATAGTTTTAAATTAGCCCGTTAATAACAAATAAACAATTTTCTTCGCGCGCTCGGTCGCCCAGCGGCGACCTCGCTGTCCGTCCTCGGCATTTTATTCAAAATGCACGTTTAAAACCGATCGGAAATAAACATGCATTTTGAAACCATGCTAAAATGTCTGCGGAAGCTTCAGAAAATTGTTTATTTGTTATTTTGTTATATAATAGATACAATCTATTTCAATGATATATCTTGGCGCGGATCATAGAGGATATGAATTAAAAGAAAAGTTAAAAGCTTATTTAACCAAGCTTGATTATGCTTTCGAGGATTCGGGTGCCAAAGAATTGAGCCCCGATGATGACTATCCGGATTATGCAATTGAGGTTGCCAAAAAAGTTTCTGAAGATCCGGAAAATAATCGCGGTATTTTAATTTGTGGTTCCGGCGTTGGCGTTGATATTGTTGCTAATAAAACCAAAAATATTCGTTCGGCGCTTTGTTTTGACGTTAAACAAGCCCAGATGAGCCGCAATGACGACAACGCAAATATTTTGTCGCTTCCGGCGGATTATATTTCAGAAGATTTAGCGAAAGAAATCGTGAAAATATGGCTTGAAACGCCTTTTTCCGGTCTTGAACACCACGCCAGAAGAATTGAGAAAATTAAGAAAATAGAAATAATATAAATCATTTTCCTCGCGCGCTCAGCCGCCCAGCGGCGGTTTTGCTGTCCGATGAAAGCGTTTTACCCCGCCTTCGGCGGGGACCTTGCTAAAACGCCTTCATAAGCTTCGGAAAATAATTTATATTATTTCTAACGAGGAGGTGAAAGGGGTGAAAAAACGGCTAAATCACTGATTTAGCCGTTTTTTTGAAATGCACGTTTTCAACCGATCGGTTCTAAACATGCATTTTGAAACCTTGCTAAAATGCCTGCCTGCGGCAGGCAGGCCCGCGGAAGCGGAGACTGGCGAAATACCCAAAAATGTGGTAAAGTAAGATAAATATATGCAAAATAGGACTCTATATTTTGGCGACAATTTGGATATTTTAAGGGATAAATTTCCTGCTGATGATGGCTATTTTGATTTGATTTATTTAGACCCGCCTTTTAATTCTAATCGCAATTATAATGTTTTGTTTAAGGAAGGATTACAGGATAGTCCGGCGCAAGTGCAAGCGTTTGAAGACAGTTGGCATTGGACAGCCGACGCCCAGCACACGTTTGAAGAACTAATCGGAGTTAAACCGTCTAAGGCAAAAATCAATCAGCAAATTTCTGACTTAATGCAGGCGCTTGAAAAATTAGTCGGCCCAAACGATATGTTGGCTTATTTAACAATGATGGCGATTCGATTGATTGGACTAAAGCGAGTTTTAAAAAATACAGGCAGTATTTATTTGCATTGCGACCCGACAGCCAGTCATTATTTAAAAATCGTGATGGACGCTATTTTTGGAAAACAAAATTTCAGAAATGAAATTGTGTGGTGCTATAAGGAAAGAGAACTTTCTAGAAAGCATTACAATAAAAAACATGATGTTATTCTTTTCTATACTAATTCCGATAAATACACCTTTAATCCTGACGAGATTTTAGAACCGTATAGCGAAGGCACAATTAAAAAATTCAACTATACGAATGAAAAGGGTAGAAAATTTCAGATTAGAGGTAAGGGAGGAAAGTATGTTGGAAAACAAGGTTTATCTATCGACTTAGAAAAAAGCGATCCTGATTTGGTTTATAGAGATTATTTAGATAAAAGTGCAGGAATATTGCCTAGAGATTGGTGGGTGATTCCTTTTATTAACAGAGCGGCTACCGAGCGTCTTGGTTATCCAACTCAAAAACCTGAAGCCCTGCTTGAAAGAATTGTTAAGGCTTCATCAAAAGAAGGCGATTGGGTTTTGGATCCGTTTTGTGGTTGCGGCACAACCGTTGCGGTTGCTGAGAGATTAGATAGAAAGTGGGTTGGCATAGACATAACCACCTTAGCAATAAATCTTATTAAACACCGCCTACAAAAACAATTTTATGATAAAAATATAAAAATTTTTGTTGATGGATTGCCAAAAGATCTGTCGGGCGCTAAAGCGTTGTTTAAAAAAGATCCGTTTGAATTTGAATATTGGGCGTTGGATTTGGTGAATGCCATACCAGCGCAAAGCAAAACCAAAGAAAACATGCGTGGTGCTGATAGAGGCATTGATGGTATCATAACTTTTGCTAAAGATTTAAAAAAAGGCGGCGATTACGAATATGGCAAAATCTTAGTTCAGGTAAAGGGCGGTAATGTCCAAAGAAATGATATTGCGACTTTAAAGGGAGATATTGAACGGGAGAAAGCAGAAGGTGGTTTATTTGTTACTTTAGAAAAACCAACGCAACCAATGAAACAAGAAGCGGTGGAAGCTGGCGACTTTTCTGTAAGCTTTTCTCCAAAAAAATTTCCAAAAATTCAAATAATTACTATAGAAGAATTATTGAAAGGAGCCCAACCGGATATACCTTTTTGGTCTCAACCTTATTATAAAGAAGCAAAAAAAGTTGAAATTGATCCATCTAAAAACCAGCAAAAATTAATAAAATAAATTTATGAACTCAGAGGACTTAAAAAAAGAAGTAAAAGAAGCGAAGAAGTTTCTTTTAACTTTAAATGCTCAAAGTCTTCAGGGACTAATTTTTGAAAGATATCGTTCTCTAACGATAATAAGCTCAATCAGTTTTGCCTTGGTGGGTATTTTTATTGCTTTTTCTTTTGAGAAACAGTTTATTAAAAATATCATTTTGGCTTACTTGTCTTTTGGATTATTGATTTTAATAGCCTTATTCAGTTTAGGTTGTTATTTATATCTAATTCGGGATGATATAAAAGATATCTCAAAACAAATAAAAGAATTACCTGACGAAGATTGGAATGAACCGTTAAAAATCGAAAAACCCAAAAAAGACTACTGGCCTGAAATTTTCTATGTTTTTTTAATCATTTCTATCATATTGTTTGTTTTATCTTTAGTGGATTTTTAATTTTTATGACTTGGCCAACAAAAAAATTAGGAGAATTAATTGAGGGATTTTTCAAATCTTTAGTTTTACTATTTGTTCGGAAAGAATCAAAAACTCCAATTGAAATTGACGAAATAAAACTACCAAAGCCAACTACTGACGAGGTCAAAGAAACTACTATTGAAGTTGTGGAACAGATTTTACAGTTTGTGAAAGGGACAGCGTATTTAGTAGATAATCCAAATGTCAAAAAATTACGAGAGTTAATAGGCGACGAATTTGGTCTCGGTAAATCTTGCGATTATCTAAACTGCACTGAGTATGTACAATTTCGTGTAAAACAAAAGCTCGACATTGATATCAAATGGCCTCAAGACAGGCCTAGGCATGGTGGATTATGGGCAAGTATTTTTGAAAAAAATAATTTGTACAAAATTTTAGAAGAGCCGCAAATAAATTGCGCCGCGTCTTTTGCCAGTCCAACTTTCAATGTGCCATACGGCCATGTCGCTTTTGTAGAAGAAGTTATGCCCGATGGTTCAATTAAAGTTTCGGAAGCAAATTGGCCAAAAAATGGGATATATAATGAGAGGACAATAGGTAAAGAGAAGTGGCAAAATACTTATGGAGCTAAATTTATAGATTTTTCTTAATTTATTATTTCTCTATTTGAATTTGAATTTTTGTGGAGGATATGGGATGCTAAAAAAAGCGGATGGGTAAGTAAATTTATATTAAATTAACCATATGTCTAATTTAATTTTTCTAATTATTGGGTTTGAGACGGGGTGCTATTATATGTGCCGGAAACTTAAATAAACAACATCCCAACATTCTTAAGAATGTTGGAATGTTTTTTTAATTCGCGAATTGTTTGAGAACCGCGAAATCTTTTTTTAGAGTTTCTTTTGTATTATTGTTATAAATCGCAACGGCCGGGTGATATAAGGGAATTATTTTTATTTTCCCATAAGAAGTTTCGGCGTTGAATATTTTTCCGTGAATTACGCTGATTGATTTTAATTCGGATTCCAGCCCGAATTTTTTCATTATATAAGCCATTGAAAAACGGCCAAGTGTTGCAATTACTTCCGGTTTTATTATTTCAATCTGCCGATCTAAAAACGGAGCGTAAAACTCAATTTCATCAGGGAGCGGGTCGCGATTAAAAGGTGGCCGGTCTTTAACTATATTAGTTACGTAAACATCCTTTCGGTCTATTTCAATTGAGGCGAGCAATTCATCTAAAATCTTGCCGGCGGCGCCGCAGAAAGGCCGGCCGGTTAAGGCCTCATTCTTTCCCGGCGCCTCGCCTATAAACATTATCTTGGCATAATGGTTGCCTTCGCCGATAACCGGCAAAAATTTATTTTTTATTCTGAAATTATAAAGCGGTGAATTTTTGGCATTCACGATCTCATCTTTTATTTTTCTCAATTGTTCGGTGCGATTATCCATCTTTTGAAATTATATAAGAAGAAAATTTAGTTATCAACAAAAAATTTCCAAAAAAATTTTGTTGATTTATTTTTTTGTTGTAGAATGATAATAGATTTTCATTTTTTATGAACGGCCAAAATCAAAACGGGAAACATATTTCCGCCCAAGGCGGATCCGCCTCTGGCGGAGAACCAAAAAAGTTTTTGTTTGTGTCGCTGGAAAGCTTGAGCGGCGATTTGGCATGGCAATTAACTAAAGAGGGCCATGAGGTTAAAGCGCATATTAAAGATAAACACGATGCGGATGTTTACAATGGTTTTATAGAAAAAATTAATAATTGGGAATCATATAAAGATTGGGCTGATGTTATTGTTTTTGACGATGTGGAATTCGGCGAGATTGCCGATAAATTGAGAAAAAACGGCAAATTGGTTATTGGCGGAAGCGTTTATACCGACAATTTAGAAATGGATCGTGATTTTGGCCAGATCGAAATGAAAAAATATGGAGTTAATATTTTACCCCAGTGGCAGTTTTCCAATTATGATGAAGCTATTGAATTTATTGAAAAAAATCCGGAGCGTTATGTTTTTAAGCCTAGCGGCAATACGCCATCTGTCGGCAAGGGGCTTCTATTTATAGGCCAAGAAGAAGATGGTAAAGATTTATTAGAACTTTTAAGGCAAAATAAAAGCGTCTGGACCAAGAAAGTTCCGGTCTTTCAGCTTCAAAAATTTGTTTCCGGCGTTGAGGTAGCGGTTGGCGCTTTCTTTAACGGCAAAGATTTTATTCTTCCCATTAATGTGAATTTTGAACACAAAAGAGTTTTCCCCGGCGATATCGGACCATTTACGGGCGAAATGGGCACATTGATGTTTTGGAGCGAACCAAATAAATTATTTAGAATGACTCTTGAAAAAATGAAGCCGGCTCTTGTTGAATCCGGCTACATTGGCTATATTGACATAAATTGTATTGTCAATGGAAAAGGGATATACCCTCTGGAATTCACGGCGCGTTTTGGCTATCCGACCATTCAAATCCAATCCGAGGGTATAACAATGCCAGCCGGCGAATGGCTTTATAAATTAGCCAGTGGCGAACAATTTGAATTAAAAACCAAAAAAGGTTTCCAAGTTGGCGTAAGGATCAGCGTGCCCACTCTTTTTGTAAAATCCACCGATAAGGAAACCGTTGAAATATACCGCGACTTGCCAATTCTTTTTAAAAAACCAAATAATTTGGAAGGAATTCACATTGAGGATGTTAAGATTGAAGACGGGGTTTGGCGGATTGCCGGGACTTCGGGCTGCCTGCTGGTTGTCACCGGTTCGGGCACTACCGTAAGCGAAGCCCGGCAGCAGGCCTACACAAGAATTAAAAACATTATGGTTCAAAGCATGTTTTATCGCACTGATATCGGTTTAAAATGGAATACCGATAGCGATAAACTTCAAACCTGGGGATACCTTTACTAAATTTTAAATTTTAAATTTTTAATGGTTAAATCAATCGCGGAATTAACGGAGAAAGAATTGTGTGGGAAGAAAATTCTGCTTCGGGTTGATTTTAATATGCCTATAGAGAACGGGGGGGTTTCAGAAACGTATCGCATTAAGGCAAATAAAGAAACGATTAATTTTTTAATAGAGCGGGACGCCATCGTAGGTCTTGTAAGCCATATTACGGCTATTGATAGTTTTGAGCCGACTTTAAATCAGATAAAAGAAGTTTTGGGAATTAATTTTAATTTTATAAACGATTGTATTGGCAAATCGGTTAAAATCGGTTTAAACAATGCCAAACCCGGCGATACTTTTTTATTGGAAAATATCCGAAAATACGAGGGCGAAGAGAAAAATGATATTAATTTTGCCAAAAATTTAGCTGAGCCGTTTGATTTGTATGTTAATAATGCTTTTTCGGCGTCTCACAGAAATCATGCCTCGCTTGTCGCCGTAACCAAGTTTTTGCCTTCTTACGCCGGATTTTTGCTTAAAAAAGAAATTGATAACCTCAGCAAAGCATTGAGATCTCCAAAAGAAAATAAGACGCTAATTATAGGTGGAGCTAAAATTGAAACTAAATTTCCGGTTATAAAAAATTTCCTTGATAAGGCTGAAAATATTTTAATCGGTGGCGCTATCGCCAATGTTTTCTTGAAAGCAAAAAACGTAGATATAAAAAAGTCCCTGACTGATGATAATTTTTTGCCGGAAGCCATAAAGCTTCTTGAAGAAAGTGATAATATAATTATTCCCGAAGATTATATTATTTCAGATGATATGATTCTTGATATTGGTCAAAAAACCGCAGCTAAATTTTCAGAAATTATCGGCAAATCAAAAATTATTATCTGGAACGGGCCGCTGGGCAAATCGGAAATTGAACAGTTTTCCCAAGGTACAAAAGAAATTGCCAAAGCCATAATAAATTCTGGCGCTTTTTCTGTTGTTGGCGGCGGCGACACGATCGCATTTTTGGAGAAGCTGGCATTGGTTGATAAGTTTAATTATGTTTCCACTGGCGGCGGCGCAATGCTGGAATTTTTAGCTAAAAATAAATTGCCCGGCCTTCTTGCTTTAGGTTATGAATAAAATTTTTAAATTTATCATTCCTTTTGCCATATTGGTTTTTGTGGCAATTTTTATTTATCCCAATATCAGACGATCGTCCCAAAATGGCACAAATTTAGATCTTAAAATATCCACCTCCACATTAAACTTAGAAACTTTTTCTCCCCTCGGGAGATCCCCCGTAGAGGGGCAAAAAGTTGCCACAACATCACTCCCAGGCCGTACACCAACGGCGGGGCAGGCCAAACCCAAACCAATTTCTTATGTTGCGCCGTCCGTTGTGGTGAAAGAAGTTTCTTCTAAAAGTTTTGGAGAGTTGGTTAACAGTTCGGTGATACAGCTTTATTGCGGCTATTTTAATAATGAAGCGATGACATTTTCCGATATTTCGCGAGGGACGGGCATAATTATTAATGAAAAAGGTGAAATTTTAACAAACCGCCACATAATTTATGATGAAAATTCTAAAAAAATAAGAAGCGACTGTTTTGTTTTAAAAAGTCCGTTTCCTAATGAAAAATCCCAAAATCCCAAGATTTATTACACGACTGAAATTATAAGTTATCCGGCTATTGAGAAATTTGGCGATTCTTTTAGCAAAGACAAGTATTACAATGATTTCGCTATTTTAAAAATTACCAAAAGAGTAGGCGAATCCCCGCCAGAGGCGGGTCCGCCTTTGGCGGAGAAAATTAATTTGCTTTTGGGATTTAATTATGCCTTGACAGCTGATTATTCGATTTTAGAAAATAATGGCAAATTCAATTATTTGCCTATTGATTGGAATTATCAGCCCAAAGACGGCGACGCTTTGATCACTTTGGGTTATGGTGTTGACGCTAGCCATAATGCCAATAAAATCACTTCTACTATCGGAAAGCTTTCTGGCAATATTGATATTGATGGGAGTTTAAAACCGCAAATTCTTCTTGTTGAAAGCAACTCGACAGCCGGATTTTCCGGCGGCGCCTTAATTAACCCCCAGTCAAAAGGACTTGTTGGGCTAATCAGCTGGATAACCAGCGGCGATGAAACGGGTAAATATACCGTGGTAATTTTTCGGGATTTTTTAAGGACTTTAATGCTTCAAGATTTAAACTTTGATTTAAAATGAGTTACCATTAAAAGTATGAGCAATCTACTAAAATTTCCGGATGGGTTTTTATGGGGGACTGCTACTTCTGCCCATCAGGTTGAGGGGGATAATCTTAATGATTGGACCGAATGGGAAAAAGAGAATGCCGAACGACTGGCAAGGGAAGCTCGAATTTATTGGCAACCGTGGCAGCAGAAAAAGTTTCTTGAAATGTTTAGTCCCGAAAATTATATTTCCGGCCGCGCTACCGACCACTACAACCGCTACGAAGAAGATTTTGATTTGGCGAAAGTGATGAATAATAATGCCCACAGATTTTCCATTGAATGGTCGCGGATTGAACCGGAAGAGGGGAAATTTGATGAAAAAGAAATTGAGCATTACCGCCAGGTAATTTGGGCATTGAAGAAGAGAGGCATTGAGCCGTTTGTAACGCTTTGGCACTACACGAACCCTATTTGGTTTCAAAAAAAAGGTGGCTGGTTGAACAAAAACAGCCCAAAATATTTTGAGCGCTATGCTAACAAAATTTCACGGTCGTTACAAAATGTTAAATTTTGGATTACATTAAATGAGCCAGATGACATCTATGCTTTTTATGCGTATTACACAGGTCGGTATCCCCCGCAAGAAAAAAGTTTCAGAAAAACATGGCGTGCGTTAAATAATCTTGTTTCGGCTCACAAAAAAGCTTACAGAAAAATTCATGAAAATTGTCCATCTTCAATGGTGGGTTTTGCCAATAACATAATTTATTTTGAATCAAAAGGTATAATAGCCAGGATTATCAAAATTTTTGCAAACAAATACTGGAATTTTTGGTTTTTAAGAAAAACCTTTTCTTATAATGATTTCATTGGCTGCAGTTTTTATCGTCACAATACATTGAGCAGCTTTAAAGTAAATCAAAATGAAAATATAGAAACCACTGATATTGGTTGGGAAATTTATCCGAAAGGGATTTATTATGTGTTAAAAGAGCTGAAAAAATATCAAAAACCAATTTATATAACAGAAAATGGTTTGGCTGATGCGCAAGATAAATATCGTGAAAAGTTTATTATTGGTCACTTAAATTGGATTCACAAAGCAATTACTGAAGGCGTTGACGTTCGCGGATATTTTTATTGGTCTTTGCTGGATAATTTTGAATGGGACAAGGGCTTTTGGCCGCGATTCGGCTTGGTTGAAATTGATTATCAAACTATGGAGCGCAAAGTCCGGCCTAGTGCGCAGGAATACGCCAAAATTTGCAAAAATAATGGATTAATAACGTGACTTGGCTTCTTGTTGCAATTTTGGCGCAGATTGTACTTGGGACTTCGGCAGTTTTCGACAAGTTTCTTTTGAGGCGGAAATTTTTTGACCCTTTGGTTTACACCTTTTGGCTCGGGCTTTTGGGAATTTTCGCGCTAATCATTCTGCCGTTTGGCTTTGAGCTTCTTTCATTAAATACTATTGCCATTGCCATTATTGCCGGCGTTCTTTTTGTTTTGGCAATGCTTTTTCTGTTTTACGCCCTTGATTATTCCGAGGCCTCCGCGACTCTGCCTGTTATCGGCGGTTTTTCTCCTGTTTTCACTTTGATCATAGGTTATTTTTTAATGGGCTCTTTTTTGGGCTTTGGCGAATTGTCAGCTTTTTTCTTTCTTGTTTTAGGCGGCATTGTTCTCTTTCTTGTTGAGAAAAAAGAGTTTAGATTTTTGTCTTTTATTTTTATTACGGCTTCCGCTTTATCTTTCGGCCTATCAAATGTTCTGTCTAAAATCGTTTTTCAGGCAGGGCCTTTTATTCCCGGCTTTGTTTGGATTAAAATCGGCGGCGTAATTTTTGTTTTATTTTTGTTATTGCGCAAATCTTTCCGGCAGAGAATTTTTTCTTCAAGCCGCCAGGCCAAAACCAAATATCATTTCCTTTATTTTGCCAATCGGGCCTATGCCGGCGCCGGTTCAATTCTTGTTTATTTTGCTATTTCATTGGCTCACCCGGCCATAGTTGACGCCACCCAAAGTTTGAAATACATTGTCATCTTTTTCTGCGCGTGGCTTTTGTTAAAAGAGAGATTTAAGGGAAAAATTTTGGCAGGCAAAATTATTGCAACCATTTTTATTACCTTTGGAATTTTGTGGCTTGGCTTAGTGAATTATTCCCGGAATATTCCGATTAACCCTGTTCAAAACATAGAATGGGGGGTTACCTTTTCGGCGAAATTCAGCCGCCAGCTTGGCCTTAACTGGCAAAAGAATTTTGAAGCTATTATAAACGAACTGAAGCCTGACAAAATTCGTTTGATGGCTTATTGGGATGAAATTGAAAAAGAAAAAAATAATTATAATTTTTCTGACTTGGATTGGCAATTGAAAGAGGCCGAAGAAAGTAACACTAAAATAATTCTTGTCGTTGGCATGAAGGTACCCAGATGGCCGGAGTGCCATATTCCTGATTGGGCAAATTCAATTTCTATTGATGAAAGAGAGAAAGAACTTCAGGAATATTTAAGAGAAGTTGTTAAACGCTATCAGAAATATCTGATTCTTGAGGCCTGGCAGGTTGAGAACGAGCCATTTTTATTATTCGGCCAATGTCCCAAGCGAGGGAAGAATTTTCTTTCTAACGAGATCGCGCTGATTAAAACAATTGATTCGGTTCATCCAATTATTGTAACTGATGGTGGTGAATTCGGTTTATGGTACAAAGCGGCAAAAAATGGCGATATTTTTGGTACCACGATGTACAGACGTGTTTATAATAAGTTTTTTGGTTATATTGATTATCACCTGCCTACGGGTTTTTTTATTCTGAAAGAAAGACTTATTCGCTTTTTACTTGGTGATTACGATAAAAAATTTATTGTTATAGAACTGGCGGCCGAGCCATGGATGCAGAAACAAATTTATGAAACTCCCATCAGTGAACAATTTAAATTTTTTGATTACAATTTTTTTAAAGATACTATTTCTTATGCGAAAGAAACTGGTTTTAATGAGTATTATCTTTGGGGAGCCGAATGGTGGTATTATTTGAAAATAAACGGGCATCCCGAAATTTGGGAAGAAGCCAAAAAATTATGGCAGTAAATAAAAAATATATTATCGGTATAGATATCGGTGGAACAAAAATCAGCGCCGCCTTGTTTAAAGATGACAAAATTTTGAAAAGCGTTAAAATAAAGACTCCCCAAAAAAGTCGGAGAGAATTTTTGAATAAGTTGGGAGTGTTAATTAGTGAAGTAATCCTCGAACTAGCTGACAAAAAAGAAATTTCGGGCATTGGCTGCGGCGTGGCCGGGGCAATAGATTTGGGGAAAGGAATAATTCTTAATGCGCCTAATATAAAAATTTTGAACGGCTTTAATATTAAAAAGTGGCTTGAAAGAAAATTCAGTTGCGAGGTTAGAATTGACAATGATTCGCGTTCATTTCTGAGAGCCGAATATCTATTTGGCGCCGGCAGGGGATATAAAAATATTGTCGGAATGACGTTTGGTACTGGCATCGGCGGCGGCATTATTATGAACGGCGAGATGGTTTACGGCATTAATGGCTCAGCAGGAGAAGTCGGCCATATGATAATAAATTTAAAAGAAGATTTTGAAAGTTTGGCGGGGATTAAGGGTTTGCGCCGCTTAGGATTTACCGATTCGTTAAAAACTTATCAATTGGCTAAATTGGGAGATAAAAAAGCGAAAAAAGCTTTTGAAGAACTCGGCAGGTATCTGGGCGTTGGTCTCGCCAATATTATAAATATTTTAGATCCGGAAGTAATTGTTATCGGAGGCGGGCTTTCCGGTGCTTACAAATTTTTCTTGCCGGCAGCTAAAAGAACAATGGCTAAATTTATTTTTTCCCCAGAAAGCCGCAAAAAAGTTAAAATTCTCATTGGGAAATTAGGCGAGAATGCCGGCACAATCGGCGCCGCCGCACTTTTTATAAAATAGTTTTTAATTATGCCGCATTTTAATCATAAACATCATAGGAACCATGAACATGACGTTGCCCCGATTTTGGATGTGCGCGATCTTTCGGTGGCTTTTAATAATGAGAAGGTTTTAAAAGATATTTCTTTTTCTGTGGACGAAGGTGATGTTTTAGCCATCATCGGGCCGAATGGCGCCGGAAAATCCGTGCTTTTCCGGGCTTTAATGAATCTGATTTCTTATAATGGGGAAATTAAATGGCGGGAAGACGCTCAAATTGGCTATGTGCCCCAAAAACTTTTTGAAAAAGCCGAATTGCCGCTAACCGTTAAAGAATTTTTTATTTTGAAATCAAAAAATTTATTTTTCAAAGACAAGCAACTTATTAAATCTATATTTCACGAATTAAAATCCGTTGGTCTTAAGCCGGAAATACTTAATCAGCAGCTTATCAATCTTTCTCGCGGCCAATTCCAGCGGGTTTTGATTGCTTGGGCGATTTTGAGGCACCCAAATGTTTTGTTGTTTGATGAACCGACGGCTGGAATTGATATTGCTGGAGAGGGAAATATTTACAATCTACTTCATAAACTTCAGGATGAGCGCGGGATGTCTGTTTTAATTATTTCCCACGATCTTAATATTGTTTATCGTTACGCCGATAAAGTTTTATGTTTGAATAAAGAAAATCTTTGTTTCGGCGAACCCAAGAAAGCTTTAACCAACGAACAAATTGAGCGTCTTTATGGCGAGAGCGCTTTTTATCATCATGGACACTAATTAAAATGGATTTATCTTTATTACAAAATCAACAATTATTACTGATTTTTGTATCGGGAATATTTACGGCTCTTGCCGCCAGTTTTTTGGGCGCTTTTATTGTCGTTAAAAGAATGGCGCTTGTCGGCGATGTTTTATCTCATGTCGCTTTGCCGGGCATTGGTTTGGCATTATTAATTAATATTGATCCGCTTTACGGCGCCGCAGTATTTCTTTTGGTTGCCGCTTTTGGCACTTGGTTTATTGAGAAAAAAACCGCGCTGCCGCCGGACGCGATTATTGGAGCTTTTTTCACCGCAACTCTTGCTCTCGGCGTTCTTTTGGTGCCCAATCAAGAACTTTTTGAAAGCATGTTTGGCAACCTTTTTGCCATAAAATTTTACGACGCCATTGTTATTGTTATCACTTCCATTATCATATTTGTTTTGACTTTAATTCTTTCGCGCCGGTTAACGCTCAGCATTGTCGCCCCGGACTTGGCAAAATCAATCGGGGCCAAACCCGACATTTCATATCTTGGCTTTCTTTTACTTTTTGCTTTAAGCGTCGCTCTTGGCATTAAACTTATTGGCTCGGTACTTATGGGAGCGCTTACGATTTTGCCCGCAGTTTCGGCGCGCAATTTATCCTGGAGCCTGAAATCTTTCTTAAGTTTTAGCATAATTTTGGGCGTTCTTATGACAGGATTGGGGATCATTATTGCCAACGCTTTTAATTTCCCGTCCGGCCCGAGCGTGATTCTTTCCGGCATTCTTTTCTTTGTTATTTCACTAATTTTTAAGAAATCTTAACCCGAGCACACTGGGATGAAAAAAACGGTTAGTTTTCAAACTAAAGACGATGTGAAGATTGTTGGCGATTTTTACGACGCTAAGAGTGAGAAATCCATTTTACTTTTACATATTTTACCCGGTAATCGCGGCGATTTTGATGAATTTGCGGAATTATTGTGGCAGAAGGGCTATAATGTTTTAAACATTGATGAGAGGGGGCATGGCGATTCGGAGGCGTGGTCCGGCGAAACGGGATCTTGGCAGGAATTTACCCAAGCCGATTACGATAGAATGGTTTATGATGTTGAAGCGGCCGCGCAATGGCTTAAAGTTCGAATTCCCGATACGGAACTGGCGGTTATCGGCGGATCCATTGGCGCCAATTTAACGTTTATTTACGGCGCCAAAGCCCAGCCAAAAATTGTTATTGCTTTGTCACCCGGCATAGATTATTGTGGTATTAAAACGGAAATTGCCTCACGGAACTACCGCCAAAATCTTCTGATAGTAGCCAGTCGCGATGATACTTATTCCTTTAATTCATCGGAGAAACTTTTTGAAATTTCAAAAGCTTCTCACAAAGAATTTATAAAATATGAAGATGCCGGCCATGGCACGCGGATGTTTGATGCCGAGCCGGAACTAAAACAGCGCATTTTGGATTTTCTATCAAAGAATTTTTAAAGTTTTTTAAACAAGTAACCTTATTTTATATAAGTTACTTCCATAATTGGAATTATGGAAGTATAATAGTTCTATGGTTAAAGTTAACCCCAGAAAAATAAATAATCCGGATCGGATGAAATATCTGGATTTATTGTGGACGAGTATTGCGGCTTTTAAATCACGAGATGAAGTTAAAAATTTCTTTAAAGATCTACTCAGCGAGAGCGAATCTATTATGCTGTCGCGCAGGATTATGATTGCCAAGTATCTTTTAGAAGGTCTGACTTACGACGAGATTAAAGCTCGTATTGGGGTAGGCGATGGCAATATTGCCAAAGTCCATAGTTGGTTAGTGAGCGGTTTTGGAGGATATGAGAAAGCAGTTAAAGAATTCAATAAAGTGCTTGATAAGAGAGGTATTAATAAAATACCATCTCCACCCCTTTCATTTGAATGGTTGAGAAAGAAATACCCGTTACATTTCTTACTGTTTAATTTATTTTTAGATAAAAAATCCAATAAGTAAAAACACTTCCATAATTCCAATTATGGAAGTAAAATAATTTTGGATTGAACGAATTTTTAATGGGAGATTTTTGAAAAATTTAAGTTTTAAAAAACTTGAAATTATACCAGACGGCATGTATATTGAATGTGTTTGAAGAAAAATGAGAAAAGGAGGATGTGATGATAATTCTTATTGATCAGGATGGGCCTTTGGCCGATTTTCAGAAGGGGTTCCTTGAAAAATGGCGTGCTCAATTTCCATATGAATTTTTTGTACCGCTTCATCAACGTAAAAATTTCTATGTTCGCGATGATTATCCGGAAATTTTGCGAGACGAAGTAGAAAATACCTATTGTGCGCCGGGCTTTTATCTTGGCCTTCAACCGGTTGAAGGAAGCATTGAAGCTCTAAAAATCATGCTTGAACTTGGCCATGATGTGCGAATTTGCACGTCACCCTTATCGCGGTATGAAAACTGTGTATTAGAAAAATATCAATGGGTGGAGAAATATCTTGGCAGAGATTTTACGAAACGTATGATTCTCTCTAAAGATAAAACGATCATTCGGGGTCACTTTTTAATTGATGATAAACCAGTTATTGAAGGCGCTGAAAAAGCTGAGTGGGAACATATTATTTATGACTGTCCATATAATCAGGACATCAGGAAAAACAGAAGAATTACATGGAATAATTGGAGGAGCGTACTCGATATTTAGAAAATAAACTGACCGCAAGGCAGTTTTTATTTTTTTTGCATGATAATAGGAAATTGAAATAGAAACGCTTCCATAATTCCAATTATGGAAGTATTGCTTGGAGAGTTTTTGATTTTAAAATATTAATGAGTTCGTGTTAAGATAAGTGTATGAAATTTTGTAAGTTTGCCGTAATAGTTTTGTTAATGCTTTTTTTAACAGGCGTTGTTTTTGTCGCAAATTTTGCCGCCTCTGGCGAGCCTCGTCTCTGGCGGGATTTTTTTAAAAAAATTCCGGCGACGATAAAAATAAATAGGCATTTAATAGTAAATCCTCAAAAAGGGATTTATTCAACCGTTTGGACGGCCAGAGCTAAGCGTTTTAATGATTTAATTCGAATTGCCGATGAAACAGAGATTAACACCATAGTTATTGATGTGAAAGATAGCGACACTTATCTGAATGACTATATAAAAAATTTAGTCGGTGAGCTTCATAAAAAAAATATTTATGCCATTGCCCGGATAGTTGTTTTCCAAGACAATTCCCAAATAAAAAACCATCCGGATTGGTATTTTAAAAGAGAAGACGGTTCGTTATGGCAAGATCGTCGCGGCTGGTATTGGCTGAACCCCGCAGAGCGGGGAACCTGGGATTACAATGTTGAAATTGCTAAAAAAACCATTGATTACGGTTTTGACGAGTTAAATTTTGATTATATTCGTTTTCCGGCTTTTTCTAAGAACGAAGACGTTGATTTTTCCTCCGATGGAAAAATAATTTTAAAAAACCATATCATAAATGAATTCGCAAATTATTTAACCTCAGAGCTTAAAAAATACGATCCCGAAATAATTCTTTCGGTGGATTTATTCGCTTATAGTATGTTGAAGACCGATGATCTCGGCATTGGACAAAAATTTACAGAACTTTATGATTATTTTGACTACGTTTCGCCGATGATTTACCCTTCGCATTATATTTCCGGCAACTTTGGTTTTGACAACACGGCCGAACATCCGTATGAAATTGTTTTGGGCACGATTGAAAAAGGGAAAACGCAACTTTGGGAAAAATCGGCCGCAGAAATTGGCACGACCACGCCGGCGATAGTCAATCCGATTTTTGAAAAACGCCTTAAGAAACTTCGCCCGTGGCTTCAAGATTTTAATATCGGCGCAATTTATGATGGCGAGATGATCCGCAAGGAAAAACAAGCGGTTTATGATTCCGGTCTCACCGCCGGCTGGCTTTTATGGAATCCGAGAAACGTTTATACTGAAGAGGCATTAGAAAAAAATGACCAAAAATAAATTAGATTATTTTGCGGGGCTAAAAATAGTTTTTGGATATTTAAAACCGCACAAGCGCGATGTTTTTATTTTACTTCTGCTAAGCACGATTTCCTCTCTTTCCGTCGCTTTTTTGCCCTACGCTTTCGGTCGAATTTTAGACGCCATTAAATCAAACGATTTTATCATTTTTGGCGGCCAAAACATACCGCAGGCGATTGCGATTATAGCCGCGTGGTTTTTAATAAAAATGATAAGCGATCTGGCCGATTGGCGGCTTGCTGTAAAAAGCGAGCAACTGAGTGCGATTCTTGAGGGGGAATACATTGTTAACGGTTTTGGAAAGCTTTTTGAACTCCCAATGTCTTTTCACAAAACGAGAAAGGTCGGTGAAACGGCAAACAGAATTTCGCGGGCGTCCGGCTGGCTTTACAGCATTGTGAATGAGGTTATTATAAACTTGATACCGCAGTTTTTCAGCATATTTATCGGTCTGGCTATAGTTTTTTATATTAAAGCTTCTTTTGGAGCACTTTTGCTTTCAGCCATTTTTATTTACAGCTTGATTCTTATTCGGGCCGCTCCAAAGCTGGCCGAACTACAGGAACGAATACACAAAGCGTATAATCGCGCTTACGGCGATGCCTATGACGCAATAGCGAATATCCAGCTGATTAAGCAGGCGACGGCCGAAAAATTTGAAAAACAAAAAATTTACAAAGTTTTTCAACTGAAATCTGTAAAATTTTATAACGAGTACATTGCTATTTGGCAGTCCTTCTCTCAAATTCAGAAAATTTTAATATCGTTTACCCAGCTTTCAATTTTTGTCATTTCTTATATTTTAATCAACCAAAATCAATTAACGCTCGGTCAAATGGTTATGTTTGTGGGGTACGGCGCAATGGTTTTTGGGCCTTTCTTGGTTTTGGGGCGTAATTGGCAGACAATTCAAAACGGTTTGGTCGCTCTGCAAAGATCGGAAAAAATCGTATCTCTGCCTTCAGAGTCGTATCATGCCAAAGGCAGTTTGATTCTTGATAGCGTTAAGGGAGACATCGAATATAACGGTGTTTATTTTAGCTACGAAGGCAAGAAGCAAGTTCTAAAGGGAATTGATTTTAAAGTTAAAGCCGGAGAAACCGTTGCTTTGGTGGGCGAGTCCGGCGTTGGTAAAACGACCATTATTGATCTTCTTTCCCGTTTTTACGAACCGGCCAAGGGAAAAATTTTACTTGATCGACATAACATAAAAAATTTGGACATGGTATTTTTAAGAAAACAAATTGCCGTCGTGCCTCAAGAAGTGATTTTGTTTAACGATACGATTAAAAACAATATCCGCTACGGAAAATTTAGCGCCGCGGAAAATGAAATAAAAAAAGCGGCACAATTGGCTCATGCCGATGAATTTATTGAATTTTTTCCTAAAAAATACAATCAAATTGTCGGTGAACGCGGAATTAAATTGTCTGTAGGACAAAAACAGCGCGTAGCAATTGCCAGGGCGATTTTACGTAATCCCAGAATTTTAATATTAGATGAACCGACTTCGGCTTTGGATGCCATTTCCGAAAAATGCGTTACTGAAGCGCTTGAAAAATTAATGGCGGGGAGAACAACATTTATAATTGCTCATCGATTATCAACGGTCCGTAAAGCAGATAAAATAATTGTTTTGAATAAGGGCCACGTTGTTGAAATCGGTAAACACGATGAATTAATAAAAAAACCGGATGGTATTTACCGAAAGTTATACGAATTGCAATTTGGATTAAAATAATAATTAAAAATAGTTAATACCTTAATTCTTGCGGCCGCAAGAATTAAGGTATGCGGTACAAATATGAACGACTTATCGCCAAAAGAAATATACGAACAAAAGAAAAAAGAAAAGCGTGTATCGGAAAAAAAGTTAGAACAGTTTGGGAAATTTAAAAAACTTTTAGTTTGGTTTTTAGTAATTTTAGTTGTGGGCGGAGGAATTTATTGGTTTGCGAAAGGGAGTCGGGAAAAAATTGCTGAAAGAAAAATTTACGCTGTTGAAATTTCCGATCAAGGCCGCAATCATATTGATGTTGGCGCGCCGCATCCGGCTTATAATTCCAATCCGCCGACTTCGGGCTGGCATTACGAAGAATGGGAATCAAAGGGTGTTTATAAAGAACAGCAGCCGGATGAGGGGTTAATCCATAATTTAGAACACGGTTATATTTGGATTTCTTATCGTCCGGATACTTCTTCGAAAATTATTGAACAATTGGAAAGTTTTTATAGTTTTGGCAGAAAAATTATTGTTGAACCGCGAAAAGAAAATGACAAAACCATTGCTTTAGCCGCCTGGAATTGGCTGGATAAATTTGATCCGGCCTATAGTAATTCTTTGGATGACGCCGAACTGAAACGCATCGGGGATTTTATTAGCGCTTATATAAATCAAGGCCCGGAACCGAATGCGCCCTAGGGTATTGCATTGTGGATAAGTGTTTGGTATAATTACTTCGCATCATGAATAGAGCTAAAACATATAAAAACACCTGCCCGCAATGCTTCGCAAAGCGATGCAGGCGGGAAGGAGGCGGATCCGTGTAGTTCTGTTGCGTTTATTTTCAACAGATTTAAGCCGCTTCCGAGCGGTTTTTTGTTTGTCGGTTTAGCGGTTAATGATAGTTATTTGAAAATTGAATAGTAAATTAACAGGTATAAAATTAATGCAGAGTAAATTTATTTCGTACTTATGTACGGGATGAGTAGGTTACTAAGGGCGTATGGTGGATGCCTTGGCACAAAAAGGCGATGAAGGACGTGGCGTGACTGCGATAAGCGTCGGGGAGGTGTCTAGCGACCTTTGATCCGGCGATGTCCGAATGGGGAAACCCATGGCAAGTAATGTTGCCATATCTTCATCCGTAAGAGATGAAGAAGTAAACCCGGGGAAGTAAAACATTTCAGTACCCGGAGGAAAAGAAATAAAGAATCACTCTATTATTCACGGGTCCGGATAGTCGGGCTCATGAATAATATTGTGATAATATTCCCCCAGTAGCGGCGAGCGAAAAGGGAGGAGTCTAAACCGTATGAATTTAATCCCGCCGTAAGGCGGGGAAGAATTCGTGCGGGGTTGAAAGAAGCGGTCGTTTCCGCAGCAATGCGGGAAAGGAGTATAAAAACTGAAAAATTGGTTAGTCAAATGGTTTTGGAAAAGCCAACCAAAGAGGGTAATAGTCCCGTAGGCGAAAACCTTTTTCATACTTCTAGATTGTTCTCTTAAGTACCGCGGGGAAAGATTGCCCCGTGGGAAGCAGGGAGTCCTACACTCCCAAGACTAAATACTTTTTGTGACCGATAGTGAACTAGTACCGTGAGGGAAAGGTGAAAAGCAGCCCGGTGAGGGCGATGAAATAGATCCTGAAACCATATGCTTACAAAGAGCGGGAGTCCGCCAGCTGGCGGATGACCGTGTGCCTATTGAAGAATGAGCCAACGACTTTATGTATTTTGCTTGTCTAACCCCGCGTGGCGGGGGGAGGCACAGGGAAACCGAGTGTTAATAGCGCGTACAAAAGGCAAAATGTATAAGACCCGAAGCCAGGCGAGCTTACCATGGTCAGGCTGAACTCCGGCGAAAGCCGGAGGGAGGGCCGCACCCACTAGCCGTGCAATACTAGGGGATGAACTGTGGTAAGAAGTGAAAAGCTAATCGAGCCTGGGAATAGCTGGTTCTCTCCGAAATAGCTTTAGGGCTAGCCTCAAGTGTTTTTTATTGGAGGTAGAGCACTGGTTGGTCTGTATTGGCGCAAGCCAGGCAGACCAGTCAAACTCCGAATTCCATTAAAATAATTTGGGAGTCAGACTGTGGGGGCAAAGCTCCATAGTCAAAAGAGCAAGAACTCGGACCATTATCTAAGGTCCCTAAATTTTGGCTAAGTGTAGAAGGAAGTGATGCGTCGAAGACAAATAGGAGGTTGGCTTAGAGGTAGCCATCCTTTAAAGAGTGTGTAACAACTCACTATTATATCCGCCAGTTGGCGGATTGACGCATTGCACCAAAGATATAACGGGACTAAGCCAAGTACCGAAGATATGGGTGTCCCCCGCCACAGGCGGGGGGCGCGGTAGGAGAGCGTTTTTAGCGCAGCGAAGATTGACCCGCGAGGGCGATTGGAGCGCTAAGAAGTGAAAATGTTGGCATGAGTAACCTGCAAGACCGGTGAAAAACCGGTCCGCCGAAAGCCTGAGGTTTCCTTGGCAATGAAAATCAGCCAAGGGTTAGGCGGTCCTAAGGCAATGGAGAAATCCGCAGCCGATGGACAGACGGTTAATATTCCGTCCCTACCTTAAGCGCTTTTACGGAGTGACGAAGTTCAGTATGCTGGGCGTCTTATTGGATTGACGTTCTTGGCGTAAGGGTTTCTGGGAGGCAAATCCCCCAGAATGCATTTAATTGCGAACTCAAGCGTTGAGAAAATTTTCCCGTTCGCGGGGAAAAATTCAGCAAAGCGAGCTTCCAAGAAAAACTTCGTAAATTAGCTTAAGGTATCCGTACCGAAAACCGACACAGGTAGGCAGGGCGAGTAGCCCACGGCGAACGAGTGATTCGTGGTTAAGGAACTCGGCAAAAAAGCGGCCGTAAGTTAGCGATATGGCCTGCCCCGCTTTGCGGGGCCGCAGCTAAAGATTCCCTGGCGACTGTTTATCAAAAACACAGCTCCCTGCTAACTCGCAAGAGGATGTATAGGGGGTGATGCCTGACCTATGCGAGAAGGTTAACGGCGGATGTGGTATTTCCAGCAATGGAGGTACTGCTAATGCCCGAAGCCCTCGTAAATGTCAGCGATAACTATAATCGTTCTAAGGTCATGCTTCTCTTGATTCATCAAGGGCGGTATGAGGACTGGAACGATTATAATAATGATAAATAAAAAAAACGCTGCCTATTCTAACAAACGTTAGAATGTCTAAAATTATTCGGCTATATGCTGGAAAATCTGTTGAATCCGAAACTACTATGGTATAATACGTCCATAGATATATGGCGAAAATATCAAGTAAAAAAGTTATCGGTGCAGACAATCAGCAGGAAAGGCTTAAAATCGCATATTGGATTGCCGGTTTTACCGATGGAGAGGGATGTTTCTCGGTCGCGCTTATAAACAATAAAACGACAAAATTTGGAAAACAAATTTTTCCGGAGTTTGTTGTTACTCAAGGAGAAAAAAGTTTATTGGCGCTCAAGAAAATCAAAAAATTTTTTGATTGCGGAAATATTTTCATTAATAAGCGGTATGATAATCATAATGAAAATCTTTATCGCTATTGCGTGCGTTCGTTAAAAGACTTGAACGCCAAAATAATTCCGTTTTTTGAGAAATATCAGCTTCAAACGTATAAACAAAACGATTTTCTTATTTTTAAGAAAGTTGTGAAAGCAATGATCAATAAATATCACCTTGATAATAAGGGAAGAGATAAAATTTTAGCCCTTATTGGCAAGATGAATCGTAAGAAAAAGCGATTTTAAGAATCCTCACAGACCATACGCCGAACTCCGATTAAGCATCGGAGAAGATATGGTCGGAACTTTATGGCGACATAAAGATTAACAAAATTGAGCGTAATTCCTTGTCTGGTAAGTTCAGACGTGCACGAAAGGCCTAACGACTGGGGAACTGTCTCAACCACGAGCTCGGTGAAATTGCAATTCCAGCGAAGATGCTGGGTACCTGTAGCAAGACGAAAAGACCCCGGGAGCTTTACTGCAACTTAGTATTGGCTATAAAACTTTGATGCGTAGCATAGAAGGGAGGCTTTGAAATCCCGCTTTTGGGCGGGATGGAGCCGTCAGTGAAATACCTTTCTTTAAAGTTTTATAATCTAACCGGTGCGGAAAAAACGCATTGGGACAGTGCTTGGTGGGCAGTTTTAGTGGGGCGCTATCCTCCAAAAGCGTAACGGAGGAGTCCATTAAGGTCGGCTAGCTTCGGATGGAAATCGAAGCGATAGGGCAAAGCCACAAGCCGGCTTAACTGCAAGGCGTACATGCCGCGCAGGTGCGAAAGCAGGGCTTAGTGAACTGTTTGTGGTTCGTAGAAACGCAAACAATCATCGGATAAAAGCTACCCCGGGGATAACAGGCTGGTCTGGTCCAAGAGTCCATATCGACGACCAGGTTCGGCACCTCGATGTCGGCTCATCTTATCCTGGGGCTGGAGAAGGTCCCAAGGGTTTGGCTGTTCGCCAATTAAAAAGGTACGTGAGCTGGGTTCAAACCGTTGAGAAGCGAAATAAAATTTGGCTTTTCAACAGTTTGAATCCGAGGTAAAAGACATCCACACGGCGGTCATAGGAAGTAATTTCTATGCACTAAGCTAACTTGTATCGGTAAAATCCAAAGTAGTTTTGGACAATACCGAGGGAATTCTTTTTAAATTAAAAAGAAGCCCGTAGAGACTAAATGTTAGCCTCCTTAATTTTTTAAGGATGAAGATATAGTCCAATGCACTTAGTAATAAGTGAAAAACATGCGTGAGACAGGTTGGTCTCTATCTGCTACAGGCGTTGATACTTGAGGAGCGTCATTTCTAGTACGAGAGGACCGAAATGACGGAACCTCTGGCGTACCGGCTGTCCTGCCAAGGGCATCGCCGGGTAACTATGTTCCGAATTGATAAGCGCTGAAAGCATCTAAGCGCGAAGCAATCTCCAAGATTAGGTATCGTTATAGCTTCCTTGAAGATGACAAGGTTGATAGGCGATAGGTGTAAGCGCGGCAACGCGTTGAGCCAAGTCGTACTAATAAAGCAATTCCTACTCATCCCTTACATAAGCGTGAAATTTTAAACCTGAAAAGAAATTAATTCCGTTGTCCTGGTGACAACAGCGCGGTGGCACCACCTTTTCCCATTCCGAACAGAGAAGTGAAACGCCGTGTCGACGATGATACTTGGCCCCTGATGGTCAGGGAAAGTAGTTATCGCCAGGACAACGGAATTAATTTGGAACAAAAATGCCCCGCAACTGCGGGGCATTTTTGTATTAATGAATAAAATAATTTATACTTGTTTTATATGGATAAAAAGCGGCGTCTTCTGAAAAAAATATTTATTGCTGTTATTTATTTAGCGATTTTTACCGGTTTAGGCGCGGGAATTTATTTTTTATTCCGGCCGGCGCCCGTGCCGCCTCCGCCTCCGGCTCCCATTATTTATCCTATTGAAGTGATTTGGTCGCAAGTCTTTGTTGCCGGACCCGATTTGTATTCAGTCGCCGCCAGAATTCGAAATCCCAACACCAATTTTGGCGCGAGCAATTTCAGTTATACTTTCTATTTGTATGATGGAAACGGAGCGTTACTCACCACTTCAGCTGGCGGATCATTTATTTGGCCCGGCGAATCAAAATATATTATTTTGGGAGGCATTAATTTTGCGCCCGCTCAAATTAATTTAACGAAAACACCGGTAAAAACGCTGCTTCAACTAGGCGAGCCGACGTGGCATGAAGTTAAAAATTTTAGCGGGGTTGATTTAACTTTAGGAAATATTAATTACGGAAAAGGGAAAGCCGGTTCGGGTAAGTTCTTTTCGGTTGATTTCACGGCAAGCAATAATACTCCCTATAATTTAGGCAAGGTTTATGTTTTGGCTATAGTTTTAGACAAGGGTGAGCTGCCCATAGCCGCCGCTTCAACGCTTTTGGAAAATTTAAAATCAAAAGAGCGCCGGCCATTCAGTATTCCGTGGTTTTCTCCTTTCCCCGGGGCGCCTAACAGTGTTGATTTAAGTATTTCAACTAATCTTTGGGAAAGCCCGGAACTCATAGGGCAATAACACCATGCTGCAAGTTTTGAAAAAATTGGATTGGGTTTTAATTGGCGCAGTCTTTTTACTTATTATTATTGGCTTATTGAGTATTGCCTCGGCATCGCAAGCCAGAACGGGAGTCTTTACTAATTTTAAAAAACAATTATTTTTTGCCGTAATTGGTTTGATTTTATTAGGAATTTTTTGTTTTATAGATTATCGTTTTTTTAGGAATTATTCAGCGGTAGTTTTAGTGTTATATATTTCATCAGTTTTTCTGCTTATATTGCTTTTAGTATTAGGGAGTGAGGTTAGAGGAGCGGTTTCTTGGTTTCAATTTGGATCTCCCATTGGCGAAATGGGTTTTGAGCCTGTTGAAATAATGAAATTTGTTTTAATCGTCATTTTGGCAAAATATTTTTCCAATCGCCATATTGATTTCGGTTTGATACGGAATGTAATTATCTCGGGTTTTTACGTTTTAATTCCCGTGGCTTTAGTTTTGCTCCAGCCGGATTTGGGTTCCGCGACCCTCTTGCTTATTGTTTGGGTTGGCATAATGCTTGTTTCTGGCATCAGGGCGAGACACCTTTTGGCGCTTTTTTTAATTTTTGCTGTTTTCACCGGATTTTCCTGGAGATTTTTTTTGAAAGATTATCAAAGAGCGCGTATTTCAACATTTTTTGAACCCCAGAGAGATCCGCTCGGTCAGGGTTACAATGTTTTACAATCAATAATCGCGATAGGTTCCGGCGGATTTTGGGGCAAAGGACTTGGCCATGGCAGCCAATCCCAGTTGAATTTCTTGCCGGAACAGCACACTGATTTTATTTGGGCGACCATTGCCGAAGAATGGGGTTTTTTCGGCGTCGCTTTTGTTTTAGTTCTTTGGGGCATTATTTTTTGGCGCTTATTTATAATTGCGATTGGCGCCACCACTAATTTTGCCCGACTTTTTATTTTCGGGTTTACACTTTTGCTTTTGGCCCAGATTGCGATTAATATTGGTATGAATATGGGTTTTTTCCCGGTTACCGGGATCTCATTGCCGCTCTTAAGTTATGGCGGCTCTAACTTACTTGCAACTTTGATAGCTTTTGGCATAGTCCAAAATATTAAAATTAATTTATAAATTATGGAAAATAAAAATAATAAAAAAATACTAATTGTTGACGATGACGATTTTTTGCTTGGTGTTTATGCCAAGAATTTTAGGGACGAAGGACTTGAAGTTTTGACCGCTCATAATGGCGAGGAAGCTTGGGAAATAATAAGCGGCGGCAATGTTCCTGATGTTGTTTTTACCGGAATTGTTATGCCGCGGATGACTGGTTTCGAATTAATAGCTAAAATGCAAGCCGATCCAAATTTAGCAAAAATTCCGGTGGCAATAAACTCCCATCGTGGCCGCCCTGAAGATGAGAAACTGGCAAAACAAATGGCGGTTGATGATTTTATTGTCCAGGGATCGACCACGCCGGTGGAAGCCGTAAGAAGAGTTAAGTTGTTATTGGGAATCCAAAACGTTTATAAAGTCGTTATTGTTCCTGATAAGAATGATGCCTCTGCTTTAATAAATTTTCTTAATAAACAGCAAGGCACAGCTTGCAACCCGATAGATGATAAAGAAATATTTTTGGAAATTGAGTCGGAAACTGAAAAAGGTGAATTTAAAATAAAGATTTCCTGCAATGGCAAATAAAACAATAATTTATGTCGATGGCGGTTCCCGTAACAATCCCGGACCGAGCGCTCTCGGGGTGGTTATCACTGATGATAGGGGAAAGATTCTGAAAGAATATTCCCGTTATTTAGGGGAGGCGACCAATAACCAAGCCGAATATGAAGCAGTGATTTTTGCATTGCAGAAAGCCAAACAATTAAAATATAAAAATATAGAAATTCGAGTTGACAGTGAATTAATCTATTATCAATTAACGGGGAAATATAAAATAAAAGATCCGGATTTACAACCGCTTTTCATAAAAGCCTGGAATTTGCGCTTGGACTATGACAAGGTTGACATTAAAATAATTTCTCGCGAACAAAATAAAAAAGCCGATAAATTAGTTAATCGGGAGTTGGATAGCAAAAGTAGATTGTTCTGAAAATAAAACAAACCGTCCCGCATGCGGGACGGTTTGTTTTATTTATTGACTTATTGAGAAAACTGTAAGCCGGATTCTGTATCCGCCACAACTTCGCAGATGTTGGCGGACGATAATTATCTATCTGGTTCCGACGTTGCCATCGGGATCTAGCGTCCATAACGGACTTGCACCCAGTAAGGATTTAGCCGTTTCACTCTTGATGTTGCCATCAGGACTCGTCCCGTTTGATAACCCTACGGCATCTAACGGGACGCCTCGTGCCTTTCGGCACTCGGCGTCTCTGTTCGCACCTCTCGTGTTGCCACGGCGGGTCGTTAACCCGTACGCTTGTCCCGCATGTGCGAGACTGGTGTCCGGACTTTCCTCCCCGACATTTATCGGAGCAATTACCCGTTTTCTCTTGTTAAAGCCAATAATGTCCTTTAGGGACTCCACAAGTATACCAAAGATTGGTTTTAAATGCAAATTTTGTTATTATTGATAAAGTCAAATATGCTTTCAATTCTGGGTAAATTTATTAATAAGCGCTCGCAAAAAGTGTCGTCGGCCGCTCTCACAGTCGCATTTTTCGGCTTGGTAAGCCGTTTTTTTGGACTTTGGCGGGACCGATTGCTTGCCGGTCAGTTTGGCGCCACGAGGACATTGGATGTTTATTATGCCGCATTTCGCATTCCGGATTTAGTTTATAATTTACTTATTATCGGAGCCGTTTCTTCCGCGTTTTTGCCGGTTTTTTATGAATATTTAACTAAAGACAAAGACGAGGCATGGCGATTTGCCGCCAACGTGTTAAATATTTTAATTTTTGCGCTTTTGATTTTTTCGGTGATTTTAATTTTATTTGCGCCTCAACTTGTATCTTTGGTGGCGCCGGGTTTTGACGACGCATCGAAGAAACTCACTGTTGACATAAGCCGGCTTTTGTTTTTAAGCCCTCTACTTTTAGGTATTTCAGCTTTGGCCTCCGCGCTTCTGCAGGCCTTTTCGAGATTTTTAATCACATCACTCGCGCCCATTTTTTATAATTTAGGAATTATTTTTGGCATTGTATTTTTAGTGCCGAGTTACGGTATTTGGGGGTTGGCCTATGGCGTTATTTTGGGGGCATTATTACATTTTTTAATTCAAGTACCGTCGCTTATTAATATCGGCTTTCGTTTTCGCGGCTTGTTAAATTTTAAAGAATGGGGGTTAATTAAAGTGGTGAAGCTCTGGCTTCCAAGAACCTTGAGTCTGTTTGCTCTTCAAATAAACAGCGTCATTTCAACCGCTATTGCTTCGGTTTTGGCGAGCGGGAGTATCGCAATATTTAATTTTGCCGATAATTTAAGATGGGCGCCGATAGGCATTGTCGGCGTGGCATTTTCTACCGCCGCTTTTCCGGCAATGAGCTTGGCTTACGCGCAGGGGAAGAAAGATTTATTTTTAAAACGTTTTTCCTTGGCAGTAAGGCAGGCGCTGTTTATCGTTATCCCGCTCTCTCTTTTATTTTTTGTTTTGCGCGCTCAAATTGTGAGGATAATTTTGGGAACCGGCAATTTTAACTGGCAGGATACGCGACTCACGGCGGCGGTTTTAGGTTTATTTGCTTTTGGTATTTTCGCCGCTGCGCTTTTACCGCTCTTTACCCGTGCCTTTTTTGCATTTCATAACACCAAGACGCCGGTTTTTATAAATGTTTTTTCAATGCTGATTAATATTATTTTAAGCTTTCTATTTGTCGGCGCCATAGTTAAATTACCGCTTCTTAGTCAAAAATTAGGAAGCATTATGAAATTAAGCGATATTAATAACGTTGCGATTTTGGGCTTGCCGCTTGCCATAACCATTGCCAGCATTATCAATCTCGCTTGGCATTGGTTTGATTTAAAAAAACATGTCGGTGATTTTGGCATAGGCGAAATTAAAAAGTCTTTTTTTAAAATTCTGGTAGCGAGTATTGTCGCGGTTATTTTTATCTATGTCGGGCTTTATGCTTTTTCGCATGTTTTTAATACGAGAACTGTTTTGGGGTTATTATTCCAAACGCTAAGCGCAGGACTGTTGGGGGGGGTTGTTTATTTGTCAGTTGCCTTTGCTTTGCGTATGGAAGAAATTTTAATGTTAAATGTTCCCGCAACACTGCTTAACTGGCGCGGGATTAAAAACCCCGAACCGGAACACGGCGGCGAATCCCTTGACGACCAGTATTAAGTGTGGTATTCTGTCTTGCTGAGATGTAAATACCTTGTTAAAGGCATTGAGTTTCAAAGTTCATTAAAATAAATAAACTATTAAAAGGAGGGCATCGCAATGGAAAATGAAAATGTTGTTCTTTTTAAAAAAGTATTAGCAGAACAAAATAAATCAAAAAAGGATGCAAAATTGAGAGACGAGGAAAAGAAAAAAGAGGAACGGCATAAAGAAGAATTAGAGCTCAAAGAATTAAGGAGCAATATGAATAACATCAAAGGGTTGTTGGGTGCTGCTAATAATAATCTAAAGCTTCTTATCAAAGAGCAGAAAATCAGAGTTTATATTCAACAATCTATCCGTAAAAATTGCAAGAAAGAAACTTTAGACAACAAAGATTGTTTTATTTTGATTGAAACGCATTCTTTAATTATGACAGATATTTACCCACAGAATGGTTTCAACGATGTTTATCTTTTTATGGATAGCGACTTAAATCTTTTTCTAGCATATCTTAGGTATATGATGCATGATTATGGTTATTCAAGCCGCAGCGAAGAAAAATTGGATTTTAACGCTATGCCGAATTCTCAAGAAGAATCGAAAGTTTTTGAGCATCTCAAATATCATTTTCATCCTGTTTTTCGCCATAGATTTATTCCGAGCGTACTCAAAACTTTGGCCGATAAAGAACTGGTGCTAAGATATTTTATTAAAATATTGCCTGCTCAAAGAAAATGGCTGGAATATATTGAAGAACATGGCAATAAAGATGGTAAATGTCATATATTTTTCACAGAGAAAGAGGCTTCTGAAGCTTGGAATGAACAGCCTCTTTTAGCAGAATTGTAGAATTTTTGAAAAAATTTAGATTTTTAACCAGGCGCGGCAACGCGCCTTTCTTTTTGTATTTATATTGTATTTGCATATTTAAATTTTTATTTATCCTTTTAAAATTTTTCAGAATCATAATTATACCTTAATTCTTGCGGCCGCAAGAATTAAGGTATATACTAATATCTATAAATTTTGAGCCCAATCCATGAGAAAAAGCAACATAGAAAGAAAAATTTTGGACTATCTTTTAATTTCTGGAGCTATAATTTTAGCTTTACAGCATCCAGCTAATATGAGTAGATTTATTAGAAAATTGCCACGGGATTTACGTAAATACAAAGAGACCCAGTTAAGACGAGCACTACATCGCCTTAAAAAACAAAACAGAATCGAATATATTAAAGAGAATGGTAATAATATGATCGTTAAAATTACAAAAGGCGGTTGCGATTTTCTAAAGAAAATAGATTTTGACAACCTAACTTTAGAACGAACCGAGAGTTGGGATAAAAAATGGCGACTGGTAATTTTTGATATACCGGAAAAGAAAAAACCGGCACGTGAAGCGCTGCGTGAAAAATTAAAAGATTTGGGCATGAAAAAGTTACAACACAGTATTTGGATTACACCGTTTCCATGCGAAAAAGAGATCAATCTTATAAAAACTGTTTTTAACCTTTCAGATTACTGGATTGATGTTATAATAACTGAAAATATAGGCGTAAAAGAATATCAAATGAGAAAACACTTTGATTTAATTTGAATCGAGGATATACTTTAATTCTTGCGGCCGCAAGAATTAAGGTATTATGGATATAAATCAAATATTCGTTGAATATTATTTATGAATATTAGAAATTTTGTCATTATCGCTCATATTGATCATGGAAAATCGACTTTAGCCGACCGTCTTTTAGAAATTACCGGAACCGTTGCCAAAAGAAAAATGCGCGAACAATTTTTGGATCAGATGGATTTGGAGAGGGAAAGGGGAATCACCATCAAAATGCAGCCGGTCAGAATGAATTATAAATTTGGCGGAGAGGATTACATTTTAAATCTTATTGATACTCCCGGCCATGTTGATTTTACTTATGAAGTTTCAAGAGCGCTCGCCGCGGTTGAAGGCGCTGTTCTTTTGGTTGATGCCACGCAAGGTATTCAGGCGCAAACCATTGCCAATCTTCAATTGGCGAAAAAAGAGAATTTAAAAATTATTGGCGTTATAAACAAAATTGATTTAATAAATGACTTAGAAAAACTTGAGAGCTTGAAACAGGAAATTACCAAGCTTACCGGACAAAAATCCGAAGAAATTTTAACAGTGTCGGCTAAAACCGGATTGAACGCAGAAAAAGTTTTGGAGAAAATTATAAAAGATTTTCCAGCGCCCGCCCGAACGACTGAAGTCGTTCAGTCGGGCGGGCCCGAAATTGATCCGCCGGCTGGCGGACCGTTCAAAGCCTTGGTTTTTGATTCTCATTTTGATGTTTACAAGGGCGTTTTGGCTTATGTTAAAGTTGTTGAAGGCGAACTCTCAAAGCAAAAATTAATAAATGCTCTTGCAACCGGAGTAAAAATTCAGGTTTTAGAGACGGGTATTTTTAAACCGGAGCTTGAACCAGTGGAAAAGTTAGTATCAGGAGAAATCGGTTATGTCGCTACCGGGCTTAAAAATCCGGAATTGATTAAAGCGGGAGACACTTTGGCGGCTAACCCAAATGCTAAGCCGCTTCCTGGCTACAATGAGCCGAAACCCATGGTTTGGGCGAGTTTTTATCCGGAATCAGCCGACGACTTTGATTTATTAAAAGATGCCTTGGCCAAGCTCAAATTAAATGATGCGGCATTGCATTATGAATCTGAAACTCAGGAGGCCTTGGGACGCGGTTTTCGCTTGGGATTTTTAGGAATGCTTCATCTTGACATAACGGCTGAGCGTTTGAGGCGGGAATATAATCGGCGCGTCATAATAACCACTCCTACTGTTTCTTATAAATTAAGAAACCATAAAGGTGAAACCGTGGAAATTTTTACGCCGGTTGATTGGCCGGATTTATCACAAATTGAATTGATAGAAGAACCGTGGGTCCATCTTGAAGTGCTTGCGCCAACAAAATATTTAGGAGGAGTAATGAAACTAATGGATAGTTATCGCGGAATTTATAATCGCGTTGATTATCTCGGCTTGGATCATTTGATTCTTAATTTTGACATGCCGCTTTCCGATATTTTGGTTGATTTTCATGACAGGTTAAAAAGCATTTCCGAAGGGTACGCTTCAATGAATTACGAATTTTCAGGATTTAGAACGGGCGATTTAGTTAAACTCCAGATTTTAATTGCCGGGGAGCCAATTGAAGCGTTTTCAAAAATTGTGCCAAAAAATAAGGCCTATAACGAAGGCAATGCGTTGGTTAAAAAACTAAAAGAAATTATACCAAGGCAAAACACCGCCGTTGCTCTTCAAGCGGCAATAGGTGGCAAAATTATTGCCAGAGAAACCATACCGGCAATGAGAAAAGATGTGACCGCAAAACTTTATGGCGGCGACGTTACCAGAAAAAGAAAACTTTTGGAAAAACAGAAAAAAGGCAAAAAAAAGAGGGCGGCCTTCGGCCGCATCCAACTAGATAGCGACGTTTATTTAAAAATATTTAGAAGCTCGTCCCGTTAATAGTTTAATAAGGGAATAAACATAAATATTATCATTGACAAAACCGCCAGAATGGTGACGGTAAGCCACATAATATTTAATCTTTTTTTATTTTTGGTTTTCATCTTTTTATATTATAATTGGCAACGAGGGAAAAATGAAAATTATATTTTCATTTTAACCGAGTGAACCAATTATATCAAGTGAAGCGAAGATATAATTATAATAAAAATGAAAGAAAAAGACAATCCCACAGTTTACGAAAGACTTTTGAAATCAAAGATTTTCTTTATTTTTTTAATTCCAATTTTTTTGGCTTTGCTGATTGGTATTTTTCAGCAGTTTTATCACCGCTATCAGATTAAAAAGAATTTAAACGAACTTAATGCTGAAATTGCTAATTTTAATAAACAAAAAGAAGACCTTAACAATTTATTGAATTATTACAAGAATGAATCTAATCTTGAAAATGAAGCGCGGGTAAGGTTGAATCTTAAAAAAGAGGGAGAAAAAGTGGTTATTATTTTACCAATCGCGACTTCGACCAATGAGAATAAAATATCTGGTGATATTGAAAATATGCCAAACTACAAACAATGGTGGTATTATTTTTTTATGCGGGATTAGTATAATGGCAATACGCAACCTTCCCAAGGTTGAGGCGCGGGTTCGATCCCCGCATCCCGCTTGCCAGCGTAGCTCAGTCGGTAGAGCAGCGCACTCGTAACGCGCAGGTCGTCGGTTCGATTCCGACCGCTGGCTCCAAGATTTGACATAAATATAATAATGTGATACCATTAAAATAGTGTCTTTTCTGTTCTTTTTATTTTATTCAAAATTCCAAGGGAAGGGGGGTCTGAACAGATGGGCAAAAGCAGAAGAAGGGGAAAGCGTCTCCACGAAATGGAAGTGTTTTGTAACAAGTATTTCGACAAGTTGTACGCCAGCACGATTTACCCGGCGGATGCTATTTACCCGGCGGATGCTCAGGTAGTTCCGGAGGCGACCAGCATGGTGAGCTTGGGGATTTCCGACGAGACCTTGTCGAGGAAGTTCGAACCGCTCTGGATTTCCGGTCGGGAGGACTACAACACAAGAAATAGCCGCCAGTCCAGGTGGAATAACACCTTGGGAGTTCGGCCGAAGGAGATAGACTTCTCCGACCCAAGTATCCAGGTGCCCTGGTTCTACTACGAGAGCGGGAAACGGGTTCTCCGCCACAAGAAACAGAGGCTGACCGTGGAAGAGAAGATCCAGTATCACCAGATCCTCGGTCGGGTCGACGAGTTGCTTTGGCTGTTTGAGCAACCGATTCGGCTCAGCGCTCTGGCGGTCTATGATCACCGAGCCAATTCGTTCATCCCGCGCCCGCTAAAAGGGGCGGATCGCTTCGGCGATCCGGAAAAGATGGTCCTTAAGTATCGGGACCATCTCAGGATTGAAAGGGATTTTCTTCGCCTTGAAGCGAACGCATAACGCTAACGGACAAGTTCTACGGGCAGGTTGTTTTACACGACCTGCCCGCTTTTTTTTGAGTTGTGATGTGAAAAATATCGTTCCCAAAATTTATACACAATAAATCCCATAAGCGTGCCGAGCGCTGCTCCTCCTAAAATATCCGAGGGATAATGCACCCCGCCTGCTACGCGTGCAAAGCCGATAACTGCACCGGAAACATACAAAAAGTACGCCAGCTTTTTATTGAAAAAGTATGTTGCCGTAGCAAGCGCAAACAAAAAGATAGTGTGGCCGGAAGGAAAGGAGTAGGCGTTATCGGTAATGAGATGCGGAAGCGAAAGCGCAAGAAACGGCCGTGGGCGGTGGTAAAAAAAACGGATAAATGAGGCAACGCCAAGTCTCGCAATGATTGCCGATACAGTCGCAATAGCGTATGAGTAAAGCTTCGGAATGTTTCCTTTCCGCCAACTTTGATACATAAAAAACGCAAATACGAGAAGCACAACATAGAGAAAATACTTCCCGAAAAAAATAATCAAAAAATCTCTGGCGCTTCCATGGTCAGCAAGATTATAGAATACAAAGAAAAAATAGCGATCAATGGCCATCATATTGTTTAATTATACACTAAACGATATTTATGATAAAATCCTAGCATTATGGTTGGGGAAAATTTAGGAGAAAAAATTCAGGAGTTGCTTAATCGGAGCCGCTTTTTAGCGGATCGTCTTTGACATTGCCGGAAAAAAGAAAAGAATTGACGAATTAAGATTGGAGACCGAAAAGTCCGATTTCTGGAAAGATCTGGAAAAGGCTAAAACAATCCAGAAAGAAATATCTGACCTTGAAAAAGAAATTAAAAATTGGAGCGATTTGGAAACCGAAGCTCAAAATTTGCTCAACGTTGTTGATTCAAAAGATGCAGCGGAAAAATTTAAATTACTGGAATCAAGATTTAATAAGCTGGAGTTACAAACATTTCTTTCCGGAAAATACGATAAAAATAACGCTCTTTTGACAATTTCAGCCGGAGTCGGCGGCCGCGACGCCCAAGATTGGGCGAGTATGCTTTTTAGAATGTATAACCGCTATTGTGAGTCCAAAGGATGGGAGATTACGGTTTTACACGAGTCCTTGGGAGAAGAAGGCGGGATAAAAAGCGTCACTTTGGAAATCAAAGGTTCTTATGCTTACGGATATTTAAAAAACGAGGCTGGCGTCCATCGTTTGGTAAGAATTTCACCTTTTTCTCCAAATAAATTGCGTCACACATCTTTTGCGGCTCTTGAAATTTTGCCGGAAATTGAAGCCAAGGATATTGAGATAAAGCCCGAAGATTTAAGAATTGACACTTTTCGCTCTTCTGGGCCGGGCGGTCAGAACGTCAACAAGCGCGAAACGGCAATAAGAATCACTCATTTGCCAACGGGGATTGCTGTGGCGGTCCAGTCAGAACGTTCCCAGCCGCAAAATCGCGACAAGGCGATACAACTTTTGGCTTCAAAACTTCACGCTTTGCAATTGAAAAAAGAAGAAAGTGAGCTGGCAAAAGTTAAAAAAATTAAAAAATCAGCCGAATGGGGCGCTCAAATCCGTTCTTATGTTCTTCATCCGTATCAAATGGTAAAAGACCACCGCACCAATTACGAAACCTCGCAAGTTGAAAAAGTCCTAGACGGCGATTTGGAGGAATTTATAGAAGCGGAATTAAAATTAGCAAAATAAATTATGCAACGAATTTTTGTAAGCGAAACAATAAATAAAATAGGGGAGAAGGTTAAGGTTTCTGGATGGGTTAATGTGCGGCGCGACCACGGCAAGCTTATTTTTATTGATTTAAGGGACCGAACCGGTCTTTTGCAGGTTGTTTTTTCCGGCGCCAACAAAGATTTGTGGAAATTAGCCGACGCTTTAAGACCGGAATGGGTTGTCAGCATTGAAGGGCTGGTTAAAAAACGGCCGGAGAATTTAAAAAATCCTAAAATAGAAACCGGCAATGTTGAGCTTGAAGCCGAAATTTTGGAGGTTTTAAACGAATCCAAAACCCCGCCTTTCGAAATCGGCGATAAAAATAAAATAGGGGAAGAACTTCGGATGGAATACCGATATTTGGATTTGAGAGATCCGAAAATGCAGAAAAATTTAGAAAAGAAATCCGAGGTTTTGCGATTTTTAAATAATTATTTAAAGGAACAGAAATTTATAGAAGTTGAAACACCCGATTTAACTAAAGGCACGCCCGAAGGAGCGCGGGAATTCGTTGTGCCGTCAAGAAAGCATCCGGGAAAGTTTTATGTTTTGCCACAATCGCCCCAACAATTTAAACAGCTTTTAATGGTGGCCGGCCTTGAAAGATATTTCCAGATCGCGCGGTGTTTTCGCGATGAAGATTCTCGCGGCGACCGTCAGCCGGAATTCACCCAGCTGGACATTGAGATGAGCTTTGTTGAAGAAGATGATGTAATAAGTCTTGTTGAGGGGGCGCTGGTTGAATTAGTTAAAAATATTTTCCCCGAAAAAAAGATTTCCAAAGAGCCGTTTCCAAGAATGGATTATGATGAAGTAATGGCAAAATATAAAACTGACAAGCCGGATTTAAGGGAAGATAAAAATAATCCTGATGAACTGGCTTTTGCATGGGTGGTGAATATGCCGCTGTTTGAATATTCCAAAACAGAGAAAAAATTAGTTTCATCCCATCATCCGTTTACTGCGCCCGCAGCAACTGATATAAGTGAACCGGAGAAGTTAAAAGCCAAGGCGTATGATTTGGTTTTAAACGGCTGTGAAATTGGCGGCGGGAGCATTAGAATCCATAAACGTGAATTGCAAAATAAAATATTTGAGATTTTAGGGTTAAAAACACCGGAAATTGAAGCGCGGTTTGGGCATATGCTTAGGGCATTTGAATACGGCGCGCCGCCCCATGGCGGGATCGCTTTAGGCCTTGACCGCCTTGTAATGATTTTAATGAATGAATCGTCAATTCGGGAGGTGATAGCTTTTCCAAAAACCGGCGACGACCGCGACTTATTAATGAGTGCTCCAAGCGAAATTTCTAAACAACAACTTAAAGAACTTCATCTGTAAATGGATTATCAGGTAAATTTAACAAAATTTTCTGGGCCGCTTGATCTTTTGTTTTCTCTTATAGAAGAGAAAAAAATGGCGATTAATGAAATTTCATTGGCTCAAGCGACCGACCAATTTTTGGAATATTTTAAAAAATTGCAAGAGGACGCTTTAAATAAGCCCGAATCGATGTCATCAACGGATTATCAAAGAATTTTGGCGGATTTTTTGGTGATTGCCAGCCGCTTGATTTTAATTAAATCCCGTTCGCTTCTGCCCAATTTAGTTTTAAGCCGGGAAGAGGAAGGCGACATTAAAGAGCTTGAAGAACGGCTTAAAACCTATCAGCAGATTAAAATTTGGGGGCGCGAACTGGGAAAATGGGCTAAGGGCCGGCCTCCTTATCTTTCAAGAGAATCATATTTTAATTTGCCGGCTATTTTTTATCCGCCGAAAAATATTTATCCGGATAATCTTGCCGAGATTTACAAGGAATTTTTAAAAACTCTGCCGCAAATTGAAAAATTGGAAGAGCAAAGTCTTCAAAGGATTGTAACTCTTGACCAAAAAATACAGGAATTAAAAACCCGGATAAATACGGCGGTAGAAGCGTCTTTTGCCGATATTTCAAACGGAGTTAAAGCCAAGATAGACATTATTTTATCTTTTTTGGCGATATTGACGCTGTTTCGTTCCAGAATTTTGGAACTTTCCCAGGATAAATTATTCGGCGACATCAAGATTAAACAATGCATTAATCCTAATTAACATGAATCAAAAATCAATTATTGAAAGTTTATTATTTACTTCCGGTCATTCTTTGAGCCAAAAAAAATTGGCCGAGGTTTCG
>Ga0265296_1000659_pt1 | contig 48139 bp, 41 predicted proteins | sample MunlanPumphouse1_FD_189073 | JGI IMG/M metagenome (GOLD analysis project Ga0265296, IMG submission 189073) | Groundwater microbial communities from a municipal landfill in Southern Ontario, Canada - Pumphouse #1 | ecosystem: Environmental > Aquatic > Deep subsurface > Groundwater | place... | reverse complement strand
AGTCGGTGGGCATGGCGCGCTATATGAAGAAGAAGGTGCCGGGGATGGATGTGCCGGATGAGGTGGTGAAGCGCATGGGCGGCGTCCCCAAGGACAAGCAGGCGGACGAGGGCATTACGATTTGTATAGAATCCATCGAGCGTCTGAAAAACGTGCAAGGTGTCAGTGGATTTCACATCATGGCGATTGAGTGGGAGCAGAAAGTCCCCGAGATCGTGGAACGGGCAGGATTGCTGCCGAGACCTATCTTTGATTTGGGTGCTCAAAACGTACGAGGAGGCAAACCATGAGTGACAAGGAACTTATTTTGGTGGTGGATGACGATCCCGATCTGGTGGACATGGTATCCACCAAGCTTGAGTCCAATAATTATAGGATCGCTAAAGCCTACGACGGGGTCCAGGCCTGGGAGAAAATCAGACAAGAGAAGCCCGCTCTGGTCATATTGGATGTCATGATGCCTAACAAAGACGGCTATGTGACCTGCGAAGAGATCAAGCGCGACCCGAATTTCAAGGATATTGCGGTGGTGCTGCTCACCGCGGTGGTGGATAATCTGCCGACGACCACCTACACCCATCACGAGGGCAGAACAACGCCGGCGGATGATTTTATCCCCAAGCCCATTGACCTGGATAAGCTCGTGGGAATCGTTCAGGAAAATCTCATGCGCTGAGGAGATTCAAAGTTCAAGGTTCCAGGTTCAAGGTTCTTTGAACCTGGAACTTTGGACTGGCAGCCATGATGATTGGGTTTCCTATGGCCGGTGAAATCAGGGAAGAAATCGATTGGCGGTCGCGGGTTTTCGATTCGCTCTCTCTGCCTGCCTTGATCTTGGAGCCGAACCGGGTAGTTCTCGATGCTAATTTAAGCTTTTTAAAGCAGTATGGCATTTGTAAAGATGAGATTATCGGTCAGACTTGCCATGAATTTTTTTACCAGTCTGAAGATCCCTGTCCCTATGACACCTGTCCGCTCTCCAAGGTGCTGGCTGAAAAAACCGGGCAGACCATCCTCAGACGCGTGCAAATCCGCGGCAGGAAAGAAAAATGGGAGGACAGGATCTTCTCGCCCATCCTGGATCAGAATGGTGAGGTCCGATACATCATCGAGAAAATCCGCGATGTCACGCATGTCAAGAAGCTGGAAAGAGAGCTCTCCGGAATCAAGGTATTTATGGAGAAGTTTGTTCAGAGCTCGATTTCCGGCATCATTGCCGCAGACCGGCGTGGAAAGATCCTGGTTATGAACCCGGCCGCAGAGGAGCTTACCGGCTATACCTTCCAGGAGGCCCGCAACAACATCACGGTTCGAGAATTGTATCCGCCGGGACAGGCGCAAGAAGTCATGAAAAAACTCAGGAGTGAGGCCTTCGGAGGCAAAGGCAAGCTGCCCTGCAGCCAAACCATACTGGTAAGCGTTAAGGGGGAAGAGATTCCCGTGGAGCTGACCGCAGCAACCATCTATGAGGGCGGCAAAGAAGTGGCCACCATGGGTATCTTCAATGACCTGAGGGGGAAACTTGCCCAGGAGGAAAGGTTAAAGAGGTGCTGCTAAGAGCGGCCCGGGCGGAGAAAATGGCCTCACTGGGCCAACTCGCAGCCGGAGTTGCCCATGAGATCAACAATCCCCTGACCGGCATTCTCCTTTACGGCGGCCTGCTCCTGGAAGACCTGCCCAATGACGACCCCAAACACCAGGATTTACAGTCTATCATCGAAGACGCCAATCAATGCCGGAACATTGTCAAGAGCCTTCTGGCGTACAGCCGCCAGACGAGCGCCAACAAGGAGACCCTGGATCTCAATAACCTGGTCGAACAGAGCCTGAGCCTCATTCGCGATCAGAGCCTGTTTATTAACATAGAAGTGGTAAAAGAGCTTTCAGACGAGAAAATGCTGATCAAAGTGGACCGGAGCCAGCTCAACCAGGTGATTATCAACCTGGTCATAAACGCTATCGATGCCATGGAAAGAAAGGGCATCCTGACCCTGAAGACTTACTGCGACAAGGGGAAGAAAAGAGGGGTCGGCAAAGGAGGCGCAGCAGGCTTCGCCTATTTAGAAGTCTCAGATACCGGTTGCGGCATACCCGAGGAAAATCTTCCCCGGATATTTGACCCATTTTTTACGACGAAGGACCTGGGCAAAGGGACCGGTTTAGGCTTGAGCACCGTTTACGGCATTGTCTAGGAAAACGGCGGCAATATTTGGGTGAAGAAAACCAGCCAGGCAGGAACAACTTTCATACTGGAACTACCCCTCTGTCAGGGTGCGGATGGATATGAGCTTTAGCAATCGATCTTATAGCACCCAGGGGCCTGAAATCATGGTCGAGAAAATGGCGGCAATCAATCAGTTGTGCCCCACTATTCTGGTTATCGACGATGAGGAGCGCGTGCGTGAAGGCTGCCGAAAGGTCCTGGTCCGGGACGGGTATGAGGTGACGATCGCCGAATCCGGTAAAGTAGGGCTGAACATGATCGAGCGCCGGCACTATGACATCATCCTCCTGGACCTGATGATGCCCAGTCTTTCCGGGTTCGATGTGCTGGCTCACATCAAGAGGCTGCACCCCGACACGGTGATCATCGTGATCAGCGGGTACGCTACGGTGGAAAACTCCATTGAGGCCATGAAACGAGGGGCTTTTGATTTTATTCCTAAGCCTTTCTCACCCGAGCAATTGCGGGTTCTTACCAAGAAGGCCATCGAATACACCCGGGCCATGCAGGACATTGCCGACGAGAAGTCGCGGATGCGCGTGCTCATCAATCGTCTCACGGACGGGGTCATGGCTACGGATAGCGCCAAGCGGATAGTGCTCGCCAACCCGGCTTTCTGAGGCTGGCGGGATGCCTGGAGGTCCGGGCTGTGGGGCGCGAGGTCGGGGAAGTCATCCAAAATGCCCAAATTGAACAGATGATCGAGCGCGCCCTGGTCAGATCCGGAGACGGGCTCGTGGAGCTGACGGAAGAGATTTGCTGCGAGGCCGAAGCAGGTAAAATGGGCCCGATCCTGAATGCCCGCTGCATCCCTTATATCGACCGAGCCGGCCGGAACGTCGGCACTATCACGGTACTGCACGACATCACTGCTTTGAAGCGCATGGACCAGGTCAAGTCGGAATTCGTCTCCATGGTCTCCCACGAAATCAGGAGTCCGTTGAATTCAGTCCTGGCCCAGATGCAGATAATCCTCGACGGCCTGGCCGGCGAAGTCACGGCAAGGCAACAGGAAATTCTGGGGAGGGCGTCTGCAAAGGTCAAAAGCCTGGTGAGCCTTTCTTCCGAACTCCTGGACCTGGCCCGCATTGAATCCGGGCTGATCAGCCAGGAGAAGGAGCATCTCAACCTGTCCGATGTCCTGGCCGATCAGGTGGCCTTTCATACTGCTAAAGCTCAGGCCAAGAAGATGGCGCTGACGTTGGAGCCGCTGCCCAAGCTTACCCCCGTGTTTGCCGACCGGCGCAATATGGAGGAGGTGTTTTCCAATCTCATCAGCAATGCCATCAGTTATACGCCCGAAGGCGGCACGGTGACCGTTTCCGCGGCAATGGAGAGCGGCTACCTCAGGGCGAGTGTGTCCGATAATGGCATCGGTATGGCCCCTGAAGATTTGGGCCATATTTTTAAGCGTTTTTACCGGATAAAAACCGACCAGACGAGATTTATCATAGGTACCGGACTGGGTCTGGCCATCGTTAAAAGTATTGTGGAGGCTCACAACGGCTTCATCCGCGTGGAGAGCGAGCCAAACCGCGGGAGCACATTCCACGTCTATATTCCCTGCCCCGGATCCTGACCGGTTGACGGTGGCTCTGAGTGCAGGGTTGTTAAACCATCTTTGGGATTCATGGGAAGGAGATCATTATGCAAGCTGTAATACCGCAAAAACTACCGGAGCCGATCCAAGAGGCCCTGGCAAAATTCAACCTGAACCTGTGCATGACCTGTGGGACCTGCACCAGCGGCTGCCCCGTTACCGGGACGCCCGGGATGGAAGGCTGGGACACCAGAAAGGTCCTGCGGATGCTACACTTCGGCATGGTTGATGAGGTGGTCGACTCGAAGTTCCCCTGGGTGTGCACCGGATGCGGCCGCTGCGCCCACGCTTGCCCCATGGATCTCGACATCCCCTACATCATGCTGCACATGAAGTCCCTGCGCCCCCGGGACAAAGTCCCGGGCATTCTCCATAAAGGCGCCGAAAACTGCTTCAAAACCGGCAATAATATGGCCATCCCTTTGGAGGATTACCTGTTTCTCATGTCCGACATGAGCAAAGAAATGGCCGATGAGGATTGCCCCGGCTTCTACGTGCCCCTCGATAAAGACGGGGCTGATACACTCTTTTTTCCGAACTCCAAGGAAGTCTTTGCCGATAATGAAGACATGAAATGGTGGTGGAAAATCTTCTATGCCGCCAGAGAAAATTGGACCATACCGGCCACAAACTGGGAGTCGGTGGACTGGGGTCTGTTTACAGGGAACCATGAGTACATCAAGGCCTTTGCCCAGCGCAAGATCGACTTCATGAAGGAGCACCACGTCAAACAAATGATCATGCCGGATTGCGGCGGGGGCTCTTACGGCTGCCGCGTGGGTATGAAAAAGTGTGTCCAGGAGAACCCGGCCAACGAGATTAATTATCTCTATCTCTACGAATATCTCGTGAAGCTCATCGAATCGGGTCGGATCAAGCTCGACAAAAGCGTGAACGCGGGAAAAATCTTTACCTGGCATGACTCCTGTAAACACGGCCGGGAGCTGGAGCGCCATTTCGGCAAAGGTTTCTATGAGGAGCCCCGCTGGATTATTCAACAGTGCGTGGACAACTTTATCGATATGGAGCCGAACCGGGCTAACGGCCACTGTTGCGGCGCCGGCGGCGGCATGTGGCCGGGCCCCTATGAAACTGAATCCGCCTGGCATGGCCATGCCAAGTACGAATCCATCAAGAGCACCGGCGCCAATGTCCTGGTGGTCGCCTGTTCCAACTGCCACGACCAGCTTATGAAACGCGTGCCCAAATTCAATCCCGATTATCAATATGAGGTGAAATATCTCTGGGAACTGGTGGCGGATACTCTAATTTTGGAGCCGTGGAGCGAGGCGGAAATCACCCGGGCCGAGGCCGAAACCGCGGCTCAGTGGGAGCGCTTTGGCGTTGAGATGGATGAGGAATAGTTTGAGGGGAATATTGAAAACCGACCTGCGAGTGGCTGAGGCAAGAAGGTTCTTTCCCTTATAATCGTTATTTTATTCTCGATAAATGCGTTTTACCCAACCACGCGGGGTGAGTAATAGGGACCTTTTATAAACATAGCTTGCGCGTGGTTGGGTACCGCTCAACTAGAACGTTGAAATCTCGATATCTCAATTCCCCAACCTCTATTCCGGATAGCTTGCTGCCACTTTAGGCACTTATCGGTGGCGCGGTAAAAATGCCAGATATGTTTATATACTCATTGCCAAAAGTTTTTTCTTATTAACCCCTCACCCTACCCTCTCCCACAAGGGGAGAGGAGAATTAGAGGAAAAAACTTTTGGCAAACGCTATATATCTCCCCTGCGGAGGGGATGAGGGTGTTTAAGGAACACAGTCTGGAAGCCTGGGCCACTGTGGGCGGTGCCCAGACAGAGCTTGGGCGGAATGTGGCGTTCCCAAGTACAACTTGGGAACGAGGGCGTGAACGCACCTGGTGGCGCACCAACTTGCCAACCTAAAAATTATCCTTCCAAGGGCAAAAAGTTGAGATATTAGCCTCTGGAATCAGCCGCGCGCCGCTTATCTGGTCTTGCCGCCACGGCTTGAAGCAGAGCGGCCTCTTCCTTCCGGCAGTCTTTTTCTGATATGATGGATAAACGGGTCACTACGGGTTTATTTGAAAACCTGCCTGCGAGAATAATTGGTATTCGGCGCGAAGCGAAGAGTTTCGTATTTTTCACAATACTCATTGCAAAAAGAGCTTCCTGCAAAATTGCCCCATTATATAGTAGCAGTCTTTAGCCTGTATGAGCACAGACTGGAAAGCCTGTGCTACCGGCGAATTTATAAATACTCATATAAGGTTTCGGCCACAAAGAGACTTTTGCAAGTGGCTCAAAAGTTAATGCTTATTCACCCTTCACTCTGACCCTCTCCCACAAGGGGAGAGGGGAATAAGAGGAAAGAACTTTTGGCAAGCGCTATACGTCACCCAAGGAGAGCCAGGTTTGGCGGAAGAAGCAGCCGTTGATGCCGTAGAGGAGATGGTGCAGCAAGAGCCGGCGGAGAAGGAACATCGCCGGGAACTCTATCTGTTCAATCAAATCGCCACCATCACCGCGCATACCCTGGACCTCCAGGAGATCATCAACACCGTCCTCGCCGAGGCCCTGGAGTTTTTCCACATCGACGCCGGCATGCTGCTGCTGTGGGACCGGGTGCGCCAGCGCCTCACCTATGCCGCGTCCCGGGGCTTTCCCCAGGAGTACCTGGGCAAGATCTCCAGCCGGGCGCACGATACCCTCATGAGCCCGGACCAGTCCCGCGCCATCGAACCGTTGATCATTAAGGATGTCAGCGCGGACCCGCGCCTGCTTTCTTCCACGTTTACCGAGGTGATCCGGCAAGACCCCCGGTTTAGGTCAGTGGTCAGCATCCCGTTGAAATACCGGGACGATATCACCGGGTTTCTCAATCTAGCCGCGGAAAATGCCCGGCCTTTCCGGGCTTCCCGGCGGCGGAAATATTTTTTCAGCATCCTGGGCAACCAGATCGGCCTGGCCATCGAAAACGCCCGGTTGTATCACGAGCTGCGGCGCTCGGAGAAGCGCTACCGCCGCATCTTTGAAGGGTCCAAGGACACGATCTTCATCACCGATCTGGAAGGCCGCCTCCTGGACCTCAACCCCGCGGGCGTGGAACTCCTTAAGTTTGCCTCCAAGGCCGAGGCCCTAGAACTGCCGCATCTTAGGGAAATCTTTCAAAACCCCCGGGATTGGGAACGCTTCCAGCTCAAGGTGGAAGTTGAGGACTATATCCGGGACCTGGAATTGACCCTGCAACCTCAGGGCGGTGGCCAGGTCCACGCCTTGCTCACCGGCATCGTGCGCCGGAATAAAGAAGGGCGCATTACCGGGTATGAAGGCATCTTAAAGAATATCAGCGAGCGGAAGCTGAAGGAATGGGAACTCCTGCGGGAGAAGCAGACCACCGAAGGCATCCTGGAAGGCTTGCCGGTGCCCACCTTCGTTATTGACCGGACCCACCGCATCATCTACTGGAACCGGGCCTGCGAGGAATTGACCGGATTTTCCCGGCATGAAATGGTAGGGACCTACCGCTACTGGCTGCCGTTCTACACCCATGAACGGCCGTCCATGGCCTCTTTGGTCGTGGAGCAAAACATCAAAGCCCTGGAAAAATTCTTCGGGGATAAGAACCTGAAACCATCCCCGACCCTGCCCGGGGCCTACGAGGCCTATGAGCATTTCGCCAATTTTCGGGGCCGGGAACGCTATCTCTATCATACCGCCTCCCCCATTTATGATGAGGAGGGCCACATCCAGGGCGCGGTGCAGGTTATCTTAGACGTGACCAAGCGGGAGCAACTGGCCCGGGAGCTTACGGATTCCGAAGAAAAATTCCGCCGCTTGGTGGAGACCTCTCTGGACGGTATCGTGCTCCACAGTAATTTGAAGCTGTTGTATGTGAACCGGGCCTGCCTGCAAATGTTCAATTACCAGAAACCCGAGGAGATGCTGAACCGTTCTCTGGTGCAGTTTGTGGACCCCCAGTACCGCCCGGTGGTGGCCCGCTGGCAGACGCAATTACAGCGCCGGCCGGGCACCCCCCGAATCTTCGAAATGAAGGGGGTCAGGAAGGACGGCAGCACCTTCGACCTGGAGGGCGTCTCCTTTCCCACCACCTACGCCGGTCAACCCGCCATCCAGACGCATATCCGGGATATCACGGACAAAAAGCACCTGGAGGAGCACTTAAGCCGCACTGAAAAGCTGGCGGCCCTGGGCCAACTGGCCGCGGGGGTGGCCCATGAAATCAATAATCCCCTGGGTGGCATCCTGGTTTACAGCTATCTGCTCTTGGAAGACCTGGAACCGACAGCCCCGGAGCGGACCCAGGTGGAAAAAATTGTCCGGGAGGCCACCCGCTGTAAAGAGATTGTCCAGGGGCTCTTGGAGTTCTCCCGGCACATGCCTTCCAAAATGGTGCCCCTGAATATCAACACCATCTTAGAAGAAGTGATCTCCCTGGTGGAGGATCACCTCCAGTTTCAAAGTATCCAGCTGGTCCAGGACCTGGAGCTTAACCTCCCCGCCGTCCTGGGAGACAGGAGCAAGCTGGAACAGGTGTTCATCAACCTGCTGATGAACAGCGGGGAATCCATGAAGGGCGATGGCCGGCTCACTGTCAGCACTACGGTGGCCCAAGACGGCAACCTGGTGGTCATCCGCTTCCAGGATACCGGTCCCGGCATCCCGGAACCCTACCTGAGCCGTCTCTTCGATCCCTTTTTCACTACCAAAGAAGTGGGTAAAGGGGTGGGCCTGGGATTGTCCATCAGTTATGGCATTATTCAGAAACATTTCGGCAGGGTCTACGTGGAGCGGACCGGGAACGACGGGACGGTCTTTGCCATCGAACTCCCGGCACACCACCAAGTGCGGGACAATGCGGGTGAAAACCAGACTTAGAGAAAAAAAGCACAAACTGGGGGTCGGCCTTGCGGTTTGAGCGGTCCCCGGCTGATTTTGGTCCAGCTATAACACGCACATATTTTTAGGTAATCCGGCTCAATAATTTCTCCTCACCTTTTTGCCCAAAAATTATTGACTAAGGGGCGGGGGTATGATAGGTAGGCACATGTGAAAAGAATCATTTTCTCCGGGGCCTGTCCCGGGCGGGAGCGCCTTGAAGGAAGACACCAAAAAATTTTTAAAAGAGCTATTTTCCGGGGGCTATAAAGCCAGTACCATCGGCATGACCCTGGTGTTTTGCATTTTTATTGGCGCTTTCTTGGGTTATTTGCTGGACAATTACTTTGGCACCGGCTATCTGTTCAAGATCATCGGCCTGATTATGGGAATTATTGCCGGTTTCCGGAACGTCTATACCATGGGTAAGAAGTTCCAGAATGAGAAGTGAGGGCACATGAATATTTTGTCCCCTCGCCATCTGAAAATCGCCAACTGGTCCGTGTTGGCGGTGCTGGTCCTGGCCGGGTTCTTCTGGCGCGGCCGGGAGTTTGCCCTTGGAGTCCTGGTGGGAGGCCTGGTGGTAGTAATCAATTTCCACCTCCTGCACCATGCCCTGAAAGGCACCTTGGGACAAATGGCGAACCACCCCCAGGATGGTTCAAGCCGAGCCAAGGCTTTTTTTGCCGCCCGGCAGCTGCTGCGGTTTTTTGCGCTGCTGGCCATCATATTCCTGTTGGTCGGTCAGGGTTGGGTTAATATTTTTGGGCTGCTGCTGGGATTGTCCACGGTAGTCATCACCTTGATGCTGGCCGCGATTAACGAAACGATCAAGCTTAAGAATAAGGAGGCAAACCCGTCCCATGGATCATCCCATTCTCTTTCTTGATTTACTGTTTGGAAAGCTAAACCTGCCCATTCCTCCCCATGTCTCTTATGCCGTATTAGTTTCGCTCATCCTCCTGGGGTTAGGCATGCTGGCCGGCAAGAAGATTTCCATGGTCCCCACCGGCGCCCAGAACGTCTTCGAATTGATAGTCGGCGGACTGGAAGACTTCATGGTGGAGATCACCGGCGAGGAAGGCCGGGCCTTCTACCCCTATATCTGCTGCGTATTTTTGTTCATCATGACTTGTAACCTCGTCGGCTTGATTCCGGGGTTCTTTTCGCCCACGGCCAACATCAACACCACGCTAGCTTTGGCCTTGTGCACCTTTATGTACACCCATTACCTGGGGATCAAGTACCATGGGGCCAAGTATATCAAGCATTTTCTGGGACCCATCCCGGCCCTGGCGCCCCTGTTCCTCCCCATTGAGATCATCGGCCACTTTGCTCGGGTGCTCTCCCTGACATTGCGTCTTTTCGGCAATATCATGGGGGAAGATCTGGTGCTGGCCATCCTCTTGTTCCTGGCCGGGATGTTCCTGGCCCCCCTGCCCATGATGTTCCTGGCGGTGTTCACCAGCGTCGTGCAGGCGTTTGTGTTCACCCTACTGTCCATGATGTATTTTGCCGGGTCCATGGAGCACGCCCATTAAAAGGCATAACCGCAGGCCCTTACAACAACCTGCGCCCGCGCAGGCTGGAAAGCCTGTGCTACTAAACTTGGAAGAAGGCCAACTACATATATCCCAACATTATTCAGGAGGTTTAAAGAAATGAGAAAATCCATGGTTCTTGGACTGAGCATGCTGGTAACCCTGCTTTGGGCTTCCCTGGCTCTGGCGGCTGAGCCCGCCGCAGCGGGCGGCGCTTCCGCCGGCCTGGGCGCCTTTTTCAGCTATGCGGTTATGGCCGCCGGCTTCGGCATCGGCATCGCCGCTTTTGGTACCGGCATCGGCCAGGGCCTGGCCGTGAAGAGCTCGGTGGAAGGCATTGCCCGTAACCCCGAGGCTTCCGGAAAAATCACCGTCACCATGCTGATCGGCTTGGCCATGATCGAGTCTCTGTGTATTTACGCTCTGGTCGTAGCCCTGATCATCCTGTACGCGTACCCCATGGCCAAACCCATTGCCACGGCTCTGGGCTTCAAGATGTAACTAATTGCTAATCGAAGGGGGGCGTTATGCCCCCCTTTCCTTTAAAGTTATTTGTGCAAAAATCCACAATTAGAAACGGACCCACTGTAAGCTAAGTAATGCGCTCAGTTATGAAATTCTCTAAAATTCCCACTGCCACCATTACCCGTTTGTCCATTTATTCCCGGTATCTTGAGGCCCTGTCTCAGGAAGGGGTGAAGATCATCGCATCGGACAAGCTGGCCCAAAAGTGCGGCATCAACCCGGCCCAGATCCGCAAGGACCTGGCCTATTTCGGGGAGTTCGGCATCCGTGGGGTAGGGTACTTCGTCAAGGAACTGCTCTTCGAAATCAAGCGCATTCTGGGGCTCAATAAGACCTGGAAAATGGCGTTGGTAGGGATCGGGAATCTGGGCTCAGCGCTGTTGGCCCATCAGAATTTCATCCGCCAAGGTTACGAATTCGTGGCGGTTTTCGATGTCGACCCGGCCAAGGTGGGACGCCGGGTGCCCAGCGGCCAGACCATTTTCTCCGTGGATGAGTTGGAACAGGTGGTCAAAGAAAAGGGTGTCGAGATCGGCGTCATTGCCACCCCGGCCGGCAAGGCCCAAATGGCGGCCCTGCGCCTTATCTCTGCGGGCGTCAAGGCCATCCTCAATTTTGCCCCCCTTCAATTGCAGGTGCCGGAAGGCATGGCGGTGGAGAACGTGGACTTCACTGTCAAGCTGGACAACCTGGCCTACAACCTCACGATGGCTGAAGGGTGAAAAACGCTTTTCAGTTTTTGGTTTTCATTAAAAAGATCAAAAGAATTTTTGCCAGCTTCGTTTCTCCGTCTCTTTATTCCTTCTTACGCTGCATCGTTAACCGGCTTAATCTTCTCATATTCCGAACTGTGGGCCTGCAAAGTATCCCACAGACTCACGTCTGTTTGCAGTCCCAGCCAAAACTCCGGGGTCGTGTCAAAAAATCGCGCCAGGCGAAAGGCCGTGTCCGGCGTAATGGCTCGTTTACCCCGGAGGATTTCACTGAGGCGCACCCGGCTGATGCCTAACGCCTCGGCTATTTGCTTCTGATTAAGACCCATAGGCTCCAAGAATTCATACCGGAGGATTTCTCCCGGTGGAGTTGGGCGACGGTTTCGGGGTAACATGCTCTCCTCCTTTAGTGGTATTGCACGAGTTCCAAATCAAAAATGTCACCGGCTTCAAACCGGAAACATAACCTCCAGGCGCCGCTGACTGAGATGGCCCATTGCCCTTCCCGATCACCGTACAAAGCATGGAGACGATTGGCCGGAGGGGCCTTCAGGTCTTTCTGGGCCTGCGCTCGATTAAGCATATCCATCTTCCGCAGCAACCTGGGTCCCAGATCAGATGGGATCCGCTTATGTTTCCCCGTGTGCCAGAATTCTGCCACCCAGGGCTGCGCGAAGGTTTTGATCATAATCTAATGTAACGATTATCGTTACTCGTTGCAAACTCTTTCTTAAGTCATGAGCTGGAATACTCGGCTCAAGGGCGATTTGAGGATTACTCTATTCTGGGTCGTCTCGGGAACATCGCCGGCCGGCCCAACGACGCCGACCTGGCCGACGTGGCCGCACGGGTGACGGGAGTGCTGCGGGTCTAGATACACCGGACCCATAATGCAACAGGGACAGACCTATTGATCTGCCCCCGGATTATTTCTCGGACCAGTGCCGTCTCGTTAATCTTCTTTGGTCGGCTTTTTTAAATTGAATACCAGGCCAACGCTCGCCACCATCATCAACAGGCCGTACAGAGAGCAGGCCCAAGGGTCGAGCTGCCCGAAGTAACCGATTTCCGCCAGAAATTCCATTGTCTTGTCCACTCTTCTTTCTGGAAATTAATTTGTTGAGATAATTATAACTTGCAAAAATGGAAATGCAAAGGTTATTTATCTTGATGAATTATACAATTATGTAATTGCAACGTTTGCCATAAATTCATGCTGCTGGCTGATTTTCAAATCCCCCTAAATCCAATGCTGTTCACTTAAACATTTGTAGGGGCGGGGTCTCCCCGCCCCTGGCTTAATGTGCCACGGGTTGGGCGGGGAAACCCCGCCCCTACAGCCGATCAGAAATCGCCAATGCTTAAGTGAACAGCATTGCCCCTAAATCCCATCAATGTCCGGTAGGTTTTTGCAAATGCCTAATTGAGGCATCAGGGTTTCTGAAAAGCCCCCGGACCTGTCATTCTGAGGGAGCGAAGCGGCCGAAGAATCTCAAAAACCGAGATCCTTCGCTTCACTCAGGATGACAAAACAGCGCGTCCTGCAGCTTTTTCAAAGTATCTTTTCCAGGGCGAAGCAAATTTTCCACATTGCCAACTACATGCAATTTTCTAACCGGACAGTGCTGCCTAAATCCCCGTTTTTCAAAGGGGGACTTGGGGTTTTAGAGCATTCCCTACGACGTAAAACCCTTTTTGGCACTGGCTATACTCATTGCCAAAAGTTTTTTCTTATTAACCCCTCACCCTACCCTCTCCCACAAGGGGAGAGGAGAATTAGAGGAAAAAACTTTTGGCAAATGCTATATAAAATGCTCTGCCGACTGCCAGCCAGTTTAATGCAGTATCTCCCGCAAAAACCGCCCGGTATGGGATTCGGGGTGGAGGGCCACTTCTTCCGGCGGGCCCGCGGCTACGAGTTTGCCGCCGCCGTCACCGCCTTCCGGACCCAGGTCGATGAGGTAATCCGCGGTCTTGATGACCTCCAGGTTATGTTCGATAACGATGACCGTATTGCCTTCGTCCACCAGGCGGTTGAGCACCAGGAGCAGCTTTTCGATATCCGCCAAATGCAGCCCGGTGGTGGGCTCATCCAGGATGTAGAGGGTGCGGCCGGTGGCCCGCTTGCTCAGTTCCCGGGAGAGCTTGAGGCGCTGAGCCTCACCGCCGGATAAGGTGGTGGCCGATTGGCCCAGTTGCACGTAGCCCAGGCCCACGTCCGCCAGGGTTTGCAGCCGGTCCCGCAGGGCCGGAACCGGTCCGAAGAACTCTAAGGCCTGGTCCACCGTCATATCCAGGACCTCGGCGATGTTTTTGCCCTTGTAGCGAATCTCCAGGCTGGAGGCATTGTAGCGCAAGCCACGGCAGACCTCGCAGCGCACGTAAACGTCGGGCAAGAAGTGCATCTCGATTTTGTTGATCCCTTCGCCCCGGCAGGGCTCGCAGCGCCCCCCTTTAACATTGAAACTGAAGCGCCCGGGCTTATAGCCCCTGAGCCTCGCCTCGGGCACCTGAGAAAATAGCTCCCGGACAATGGTGAACAGCCCGGAGTAGGTGGCGGGGTTGGACCGGGGGGTACGGCCGATGGGGCTCTGATCGATGTTAACCACCTTGTCCAAGGCCTCCAGACCTTCAATTTGATCATAAGGGGCCGCGGTAATCTTGGCCTGGTAGAGCTTCTGGCGCAGGGCCAGGTAGAGGGTGTCCATGATCAGGGTGCTCTTGCCGGACCCGGAGACCCCGGTGACACAACTCAGCACCCCCAGGGGCAGGTCCACTTCCAGGCCCCGGAGATTGTGGCCCCGGGCGCCCACCAAGCGCAGGAACCCCTGGGGCTGGCGCCGCCCCCGGGGCAAGTGAATCTGCCGCCGCCCCGACAGGTAGAGCCCGGTCAGCGACCGGGCATGGTGCAGCAGTTCTTGGGGCGTGCCTTCGAAGACCACCTCGCCCCCTTCCCTTCCCGCGCCCGGCCCCATGTCCACCACAAAATCGGCCTGCCGGATGGTTTCGGGGTCATGCTCCACCACGATCACGGTGTTGCCCAGGTCCCTAAGGGCCTTAAGGGTATGAAGGAGTTTCTGGGTATCCCGGGGATGGAGGCCGATGCTGGGCTCATCCAAGATATAGAGGACTCCGGAGAGCTTGGAGCCGATCTGGGTGGCCAGGCGGATGCGCTGGGCCTCGCCCCCGGCCAGAGTGGCGGTGGCCCGGTCCAAGCTCAGGTAATCCAGCCCGACTTCCGACAAAAAGCCCAGGCGTTCGGTAATTTCCTTCAAGATGCGCCGGGCGATTTCCGCCTGGCGGGGAGAAAGTTCCAGGCCGCCGAACCAGATAAGGGCTCGGGTCACCGTTAAACCGGTCACTTCACTGATATTGGCCCCGTTGATCTTCACGGCCAGGGCCTCTTTGCGCAAACGGGCGCCGTTGCAGTCGGGACAGGGCCGGAAACTCATGTATTGTTCGATGTCCTCCCTGACCAGCGCCGAGTCCGTTTCGTCATAGCGTTCCTTGAGCAAAGGCACCGCACCGGGGAAAGGCCGCGGGCTGTAAAAGCGCCGACCGCCCTGCTCATAGAAAAAATTGACGGGATGGGCATCGGAGCCGAAGAGCAGGGCTTCCTGAACATCCTGAGGCAAGTCCCGGAAAGGGGTGTGTATGGAGAAGCGGTAATGCTGCTCCAGGGCTTCCAACATCTGCTGGTGCCGGAGAGAATGGCGCTGAGACCAGGGCCGGATGGCGCCTTCCCTGAGGCTTAGGGCCGGGTTGGGGACCACCAGGCCGGGGTCGATGACCAGCCGGGTGCCCAGACCGCTGCAAGCCGGGCACGCACCCTGGGGGCTGTTGAAGGAAAACAGCCGCGGGGTGAGTTCAGGCAGCGAGACCCCGCAGTGATCGCAGGCAAAGCGCTCGGAGAATAGCAACTCTTCGCCGTCCACAACCGCGATGCGCACCACGCTGTCGGCGAGTTTCAGGGCCAGTTCCAGAGAGTCGCTGAGCCGGGCGCCTAAGTCCGGCTTGATCACCAGACGATCCACCACCGCCTCGATGGTGTTGCGCTTGTTCTTATCGATGGCGGGTAACTCCTCCAGTTCCATCACCTCGCCGTTGAGGCGGATGCGGCTGTAGCCCTCGCTCCTAAGACGCTCCAAAAGCTTTTGATGTTCGCCTTTGCGATTCACCACCACCGGCGCTAAAATCGTGATGCGGCTGCCTTCGGCCAAACCCATGACCTGGTCGGCCATCTGGGGGACGCTCAACGACGAAATGGGCCGCCCGCACTGGTAGCAGAAAGGCGTGCCGATCCGGGCGAACAGGACCCGGAGGTAATCATAGATTTCGGTGGAAGTGGCCACGGTGGACCGGGGATTCTTGGAGGCGTTGCGCTGTTCGATGGCGATAGACGGGGACAGGCCTTCGATATATTCCACGTCCGGCTTGTCCATGAGTTCGAGGAATTGCCGGGCGTAGGCCGACAGGGATTCCACATAGCGGCGCTGCCCCTCGGCGTAAAGGATGTCGAAGGCCAGGGTGGATTTCCCCGAACCGCTCACCCCGGTGATCACGATGAACCGGTTGCGGGGCAATTCCAAATCGATATTCTTGAGGTTGTGTTCCCGGGCGCCCCGGATAATAATCTGGTTTACGGGCATTGCTTATTTATCTGCGCTAGAGTGAAAGTAGGATGATCAGGTAGCGGTCTTGGGGGCAGATTCGGTTTTGGGCTGCCGGGCCGCGGGCTCTTTCTGCTTGGGTTTGCGACCCCGTTTTTTCTTAATTTCATACGGCACAAATTTGACCCCCTGGGCGCGGCCGGCCCCACCCGGCCATAACAGCGGGCCATTGCCAAAATGGCTGGCGATCTCGGCCAGGGTCCAATCCAGATATTTGCTTGAAATCACGGTCACTTCTAATTTCAGCCCCTGCTCGTGGCGGTCTTTGCTTTTGGGCATGGAGAATTCCTTGCGAAGCTAAGGTAAATCGCGGTAGATCAGCGGGAAAATCCGTGCAGATTGCCTGAAACCGCAAATATAAATTGTATCCTGTTTCGGCCCCAAGTGCCATAATTTTATACTTTAGCATATACCAGATAACTTTTTCGGGAGGGTGCCAGAGCGTCGGCGCGGCCTTGAGTCCAAGAGAAGCCGGACTGGGGGCGCAGGGGCGAGGAAGGCCGACGCCTGCTGAGTTCAGGGATATTTGGGCAGGCGAGAGCTGGAGGGAACGGTCAAACTGACGGCCCGGCGGTGGGACTGGTTTTAAAGTGGCCGGCCAGGGCATAGCGCACCCGGTTGGCCTTCTCTCCGTTATGGACCAGGATACCTTCCTGCAGCAAGTGGTTGAGATAGGCCCAGGCGGTCTTCTTGTTCACCTGAAACTTGGTTTCGAAGTCCAACAGGCGAAACCAACGGCCTTCGGTCTCCTTAAGAAAGTCCCCCAGGGTCTCGGGAGTGAGCTTACGCCGGCCTTTCTCGGGTAAGCCGATGGCGGCCAGGGCCTGGCGCAGGATGTCGCTCTTGACCAGTTCAAGTTGTGGCCGGGGCCGGCTGGCCTCCACCAGATGGGGCCTGCCTCTCGACCAGTCATTCTTGGAGAAATAGACCCCGACTTCTGCCTCGATGAGGCTGAGCAAGCGGTAGAACTGGGACAGGGTGATCTGTCCGGCCAGTTGGGTGACCAGATAGTCCTTGGCTCTTTTGCGGACAAAGGAGACTCGATCCTGGGTGGCGGCCGGCAAACGGGACGCCTCCATCATCACCTGGAAAAACATGCCCGCCACCAGCGTGGTATCGAGACCGCGCCCTGGCTGGACTGTGCCATAAGAGTCATAAGAGGCATACGAATTTTCCGATACCCCTTGGGCCCCGGCGCTCAGGCTCCAGTCGGCAAAATCGTCGTCAAACTCTTCCACCTGGTCAGGGGAAAACAGCTCCAGCACCGGGCGGGTCAGAGCGCGGACCAGTGTCAGGGTGGCATCGCGGTCCATACATAAGCCCTCCATGGCTTGCCCTGATTATAAATCATAAATTGGTTCATAACAATATTTGGTAAATTAATAATATTCTTCTCATAACAGTCACTCATGACCTGCAGTTCTTTTTATACTCATTGCCAAACGAGCCTCTTGCAAAATTGCCGGACATTATGGAGTCGCAGGCTTTAGCGTGAAAATCCAAATCCCCCTAATCCCCCTTTTTCAAAGGGGGACTTTTAAAGCCCCTCCAGTGGGTAGGAGGATTTTATCCTTCAGGGGTGGCAGCTTGCGGCCATGTATGTTTAACCTGCTTGAGCACAGGCTGGAAAGCCTGTGCTACCGGCGAACTTATCAATACCCATATAGGGTTTCGGCCGCAAAGAGACTTTTGCAAGAGGCTCAAAAGTTTTTTCCTATTCACCCCTCACCCTCACCCCTCAGAGGGGAGAGGGGATAAAAAGGCAGGAACTTTTGGCAAGCTCTAAAAAAGAAGAAAAGATCGGTGGAGCGGGCCTCGGTGTCCGCCACAACTGGAGATGACCGGTGTTCGGAAAAAACCTTGGGGAATGAAGCAGGTAGGGTACGGCCCACCAGCACAGGCTGGAAAGCCTGTGCTATCCCGTAACAAGGTAATGCCAAGTTATTCGCCCTGCCCTCCCCTTTTTAGGCCTTGCGGTTACTGGGCTGGCTTAACTTGGCCGCCAATTCTGCGGGTGCGCTCATGGCCGGCAGGCAGGTGAAGTCCCGGCAGAGATACGCCACCGGTGCTTCTCCGGGCTGGCTGTAGGTCCCCGTCCAGGGCAAGAGTTCATCCAGGGCATTACTGTTGCCCGGGTTTTTCAGGACCAAACGGCGTTCCGGCAGATAGCTGCTGTAAGCCGTTCGAACCAGGTCTTGGGTGCGGGAGTCTCCGGGGTCACCCACCAGGGTGAGATCCAGGGGCGGAGTGAGGGCCAGGGCCTGAACCGTCCAGAGGTGAGAAAAGCCCCAGGGGTTTTGTTGCGCCTGGGCCTGGAACTGCCGGATGATCCCCGCGGCCCGCTGCTGATACGCGTCCTTCTCAGTCAGGCGGTAAAGCCGGAGATTAACCCGGGCCGCCATGGAGTTGCCCGAGGGCAGGACCTGGTCATAGATGCTCTTGGAGCGCACCAGCGGAGTTTCCTGGTCCCGGTCCACGTAAAAATAGGCGCCGTCGGTGGGGTCTAAGAACTTTTGGTCCATCAGAGTCATGAGGGCCTGGGCTTGATTGATCCAGACGGTATCGAAGTCGGTCTCGTACAGGTCCAGGAGGGCGTTGGCGAAAATGGCATAATCCTCGGAAAAACCCGGGACGCTGATGCGGCCTGCGGTCCAGATACGGTGGAGGGTACTGTCCCGGAACAGGTTCTGTAAGATGAACCGGGCCGCGGAGGCCGCGGCTTCAGCATAGCGCCGATCTCCCAAGACCTGGGCGCCGTTGGCCAGGGCCGTGATCGCCAGGCCGTTCCAGGAGACGATGACCTTCTCATCCCGGTGGGGCGGCACCCTTTGGCCCCGCACCCGGCGCAACTGCTTAAATGCTTCCGAAAGGAGGCGCGCCAATGCGTCCGGCTCCATGGCAAAGCGAGTTGCCAGATCGCTCCGGGAAAAAGGCCGGGTCAAGATGTTGGCGTCTTCAAAATTGCCTTCCGGGGTCACTCCCAGGGCCGCGATCACCAGGGGCGCGGCATCGGGACCCACGACCCGCTCAACTTCCTCCAAACTCCAAACATAGTATTTGCCTTCCACCCCTTCGCTGTCCGCGTCCCAGGCCGCATAAAAGCCGCCTTCGGGCGCGGCCATGTCCCGCAGGATGAAATCCAGGGTCGCTTTCGCGATGCGCCGGGACAGTCCGCTCCCGGTAAGTTGGCTATGCGCCAGATAAAGCGGTGGCAAGAGGGCGTTGTCATAGAGCATCTTTTCGAAATGCGGCACCAACCAGGCCTCATCCACGCTGTAGCGGTGGAAGCCCCCGCCCAACTGATCGTAGATGCCTCCCCGGGCCATTTTTTCCAGGGTGAAGGCCAGCTTGGAAAGAACCGGAGCCTCTCGGTCGAGGTAATAAGAGTGAAACAGAAAGTCCAGCTCTAAAGAGCGGGGAAACTTGGGGGCGTTGCCCAGGCCGCCGTGCACCGCGTCGAAATCCTGCACCAGGCGCTGCGCCGCCTCCGCCACGGCCTCCCGGGTGGGATCGCTTCCGGCTCCCGCGGGCTCGCCCAGGCGCTGCAGGTGGCCTTCCACCTTGAGGGAAAGCGTGGTCAGCTGCTCGCGATTCTGCTGGTAGGCCTGGCTGAGGGCCAGCAGCAGGCGGGGAAATCCCGGCAGGCCGCCCCGGTCTTCAGGGGGGAAGTAGGTGCCGCCATAAAAGGGTTTTAAATCCGGGCTGAGAAAAACGCTCAGGGGCCAGCCGCCGTGGCCGGTGAGCACCTGAACCGCGTTCATATAGGTCTCATCCAGGTCGGGGCGCTCTTCCCGGTCCAGCTTGATGTTGACGAAGTGCTCATTCATGATGGCCGCGATAGCCGGATTTTCAAAGCACTCGTGGGCCATGACGTGGCACCAATGGCAGGTGGAGTAGCCGATGCTTAAAAATATGGGTTTATCCTCCCGGCGGGCGCGCTCCAGGGCTTCGGCCCCCCAGGGGTACCAATCCACCGGATTATAGGCATGCTGCTGGAGATAGGGGCTGGTCGTATCGATGAGACGGTTGGGCTGTCGTTCTGGATCTGACATGGCGCCCTCCTTGGCTGGAGTCTTCTTGACCACGCCTCGAACTTTATTACCGTCAATGGAGACGTGATGCCTGATAAAGATAAGTACGCCTACGCCAGTTGCAAGGTTTACCAGCCCCGGCCCAAAGGTATTAAGGTATTAATGATGGCGGGCATGGAGGCCCGCGCTTTAAGGACCGCAGGCGGGGACGCCTGCGCCACTGGGACGCCTGCGCCACTGGCCCGCGCCCCACCATGCATGGATTTGGCTGCGGTAGAGCGGCCGTCCCTGGCCCTACCGAGCCGGTCCAGAAAGGCTAATACGAAAATGCGTTCAAACAGGTAAATTGATGGCGGCAGGCGTTACCGTGAAAACCAAATCCCCCTAAACCGGTTTAAAGCTGTTTCATGGAAGCGAGCTAAGAGCCTGCGTTTTGCTCAAAATGATAGAGAAAAACGGTTTTTTAACGGCTTTTACCCCCTCAAAACTACCCCAAAAATCGTTGAAAATGGCCGGGCGCAGGCCGATTGGACGGGCAACCCCGGCACATGTGCCGGGACATTGCCGAGGCGCCCTCGCCATATACCCGGTCTAAACCCGCGTGCAAGCGCGTTCCGGTCGAGGCGGCGCCAGGGTTGTCACGCCCTGTCCCGCGCTGGTCCCGGGCTAAATATTCGGCTTTCGCAAAACTTAGCCAGTATTATCAAGGGATTAATGGGGCGCCGGCATCCTTGTGCCGGGACACGGCACGGGTGGGTCGGCTGGAGCCTCCCCATTTTTCTCAGGTTGGAAAACCGTGATCCGCTTTTATCCCGGCAAGGCATGGAGACAGCATAAACTCTGGACTGCGAGGCATCCAACAATGATGAGAAAGATGACAGGCTTTTCAAGCTGGTATTATTATAAGTCATTTCAAAACCGATTTTTGGGTTCACTTTGAAATGACTTGAAAGGAAATAATCACCCCCCTTTGGAAAAGGGGGGCAGGGGGGATTTATATAACGCCTTGAAATCCCCCTAAATCCAATGCTGTTCACTTAAACATTTGTAGGGGTGGGGTCTCCCCGCCCCTGGCTTAATGTGCCACGGGTTGGGCAGGGAAACCCCGCCCCTACAGCCGATCAGAAATCGCCAATGCTTAAGTGAACAGCATTGGCTCTAAATCAATGTCCAAAATCGACCTCCAACTGGCTGTTAAAATATTAAGTGAACAGTATTGCCACTAAATCCCCCTTTTCCTAATGGGGACTTTGAAAGCCGTTTACAGCTTTAAACGTTCTCGGATGAGAATTAACGAGTTCCAGGCGGCTTGGGCCACTGCCCATAATGTCGGCCTCATGTTTTGTCCCCGCCATACCGATAACGATTATAGAGCGGCTCGCGGGGAAAGCGGCGGACCCGAAGCGGAAAAGATCGACCTCTGCTCCCGGCCCGACCAGCGCTATTCCTCGCGACCCTGAAGTTAAATTTTTCGGAGACCTGCCATGCCAGATAAACCTGGGAAGGTAGACTGGAAAACGAGACTGGAGGCCATGAAACACGGCCCCGCGGTTAAGCCGACCCAGTCTGTCAATATGCCTCCAGAACCACCGGTCCAAGAACCGCTTACCCGCGAGTCAGTGCCAATTGCCCCGCCTGAGCCAGAACTTGACCAGGTTCAGGAGGTCAAGCCGGAAATTCCAGAGGTCAAGCCCATCGAGGTCCCCCGGCAGCCTCCCATCTCTTTGCCTGATCCTCCGGCGGGGCGGATGGTTAAGCTGGAACGGCAGCTTCACAGCCTTAAGATTGTGGCGCTGGCGGCCGCGTTCCTGGCCTTTATAGCTGTGACAGGTTTAGCCTTCATGATTTTAAGAGGCCCGGGGCGAGTCGCACAGATGAGCCTGGAAGGGCTCACCATTAACGATACTAAGGGCATGTGCCGAGCCTGGATAGGGGAGCGCGATGGCCAGGTGCAGGTGGAACTCCGGGATCAAACCGGTAAGCGCCGCTTGTGTCTCGGGCTGGGCGCCGAGGGTGACCCCCGGCTTACTTTTTACCATAAAGATCAAAAAATCCTGGGCGAGATAGTTCCCCTGCCGGACGGGCAGCCCGGGATCGAACTCTTAAACCAGGCCGGCGAAGCTTTCGCGGCGCTGCCGGCCCCAAGCCCTCCGGCCCCGAATCCCCCGCCTCCCGTCGCCCCGGATCAGGCGCTTGCCCCCTTGCCAACCCCCGTGCCTCAACCGCAACAAGTTTCCCTTAAGGCGCCCAAGGTGGAGCAAAAATCGGCGACCAATCCTGAGGCTGCCGTAAAAGTGGCGGAACCTGTAATTTTCGTGGCTAATCCGGGAGGTAAGTCCTATCATCTCCCCAGCAGTCCGTGGGTAAAAAACACCCCCCCGAATCAATTATTAAAATTTTCTTCCGCGGCCGAGGCTGAGAAGGCGGGATTTCATCCCGGCCGAGATTGTCGGCCGGGTCTGAAACAATAAGTAATGTTCATCCAGAAACGCCATATCCTGGAAACGCTTCTTCAAGTCCCCCTTTGAAAAAGGGGGATTTAGGGGGATTTATAAGAGTTACAAAATCCCCCCCACCCCCCCTTTTCCAAAGGGGGGGAGTTTTAAGGAGTTTCTGGATGAAAACTTAAGTAGCATGGCATTGGGCCACCACTACCCGATTGCGGCCCTGGGCCTTGGCTTGGTACATGGCGTCATCCGCGGCCCGAAGCACGTCCTGGCCCGTGGCGCCATCGGCTGGAAAAATGGCGATCCCCAGGGATACCGTGACGCTTTCAATCACTCGGCCCCGGTGGAATACGTGTAGCTGGGGAAAGCCCTCCCTAATTTCTTCGGCCCGTTCTTTGACCACTTCTGGCGAGGCCTCCGGCAGGATTACGACAAATTCTTCCCCGCCATAACGGCAGGCCACGTCTTCGTGGCGTACCCGGGTAGCCAGGAATTTCCCCAGGGCCCGCAACAGATCATCTCCCGCTCCGTGGCCGTAGGTGTCGTTGAAGCGCTTGAAATGGTCCAGGTCCAGCATGATGAGCCCCAGCGAAGCCCCCTTGCGCTTAACCCGGTAAATCTCCCGTTCCAGGGTCTCTTCCAGGTACCGCCGATTAAACAGGCCGGTGAGGGCATCGTGTACCACCTGGTGGCGCAGCGTTTCCCTCAACCTGATATTCGCCCAAGCCAGGGAGATATGGTCACCGACAGTCACCGCCAGGGTTTGTAACTGCTCTTGCTGCTCTTGCGTCAAGTCAGTAAGACCTTGGATATGCAGCATCCCCAGGGGCTCACTATGGGCCAGCAAAGGGAGACACAAGTAACTTCCCGGATAAGCATGGGGCACATGACCGCAAGGCAGCCCCGGATAAGACTCACCCTTGAGGTTTAAACGTCCGCGCCTCAAGGCCCAACAATCCGCGGGCCCTATGACCAGCTCACCAGCCAGGGGCTCACCCCAGGTGAATGCCGCCTCCCAAAGATCATTGCTGGGGTCCTGGATAAACAAGGCTCCTGATTCGGCCGGAAACAACGCCTGGACATGCTGTCCGATAATGGGATAGGCCTCCTCCTCCGAGAGGCACGATTGCAGTTTTTCCGCCATGGAGTTAATCAGGGTGAGTTCCCGGTTGCGCCGGTCCGATTCCTGGACCAGAACTCTCAGTTTTGCATTCGATGTGTTCAATTCCCTCATGGACCGTTTGGTTTCAGTCAAATCCCGGGCCACACATACGCTCCCCAGGCTTTTGCCCTTCTTGTCCCGCAACAAGCGAATGGAGAGGCTGAACGGGGCAATGCTCCCGCCCTTCTTCTTCATATCGATTTCATACCCCTGGACAAAACCATCCCGGCCCAATTGGGACAACATCTGCTTTAGCGTATTTTGATCAGAGTATAGATTGAAAGCAGGTTGGCTGGCGAGTTCCTCCGCGGTATACCCGTAGGCTTCCTGCGCGGCTTGATTCCACCGGGTGAAACGGCCATGTTCGTTAACGGTGGCGATGGGATCTACTGACGAAGCAATGATGTTCTCCAGATAAGCTACCGCGGTTCTGATTTCTTCCTCGGCTTGCTTACGCGCGGTGATATCCGTGGCGAAGGCGATGATGAACTCCTGGTCGCCGAATTGCAGATAGTTGGCGGAGACCTCCACCGGGAACCAGCTGCCGTCCTTGCGGGTATGGTTTCTTTGAATATTGCGCGTCTTAAAGCGTTTCGATTCTTCCCAGTGGGCCGACCAGGGTTCCTTGGGCATTTCTCTGTCGATGTCGGACACGGATAGATTGAGCAACTCCTCTTGCGAATAGCCCAAAGCCTTACACGCCGCCTGGTTGACATACGAAAACGTACTGTCCGGCTTAACCCAGTAGACCGCCACCGAGGCGCGGTCAATAACGGTTTGGGTTAGCCGCAGCGCGTCCACGGCTTGTTGATGGGCCGTGATATCGCTGACGACGGTAAAGCATTCGGAAAGCTTGCCTTTCCGGTCCTGGACTGCCAGGCTCTCCAGAGCCACGTAGACGGTGCTCCCCGCGGCAGTGAGCATCTGTAAGGTGCAGGACTGCTTGGCTTGGCCGGCAAAAACTTCCTGCAGGTGCCGTTCGAATCGGTTCCGAAATGGCGGGGCGATATGGAGAAAAAACGGGCTGTGGATTAAAGCAGTGCGTTCTTGCAAAAGGAGCCGGGCTCCGGTGAGATTGACCTCCAGAATCAACCCCCGGGGGTCAAAGGTGAAATAGCCGATGGGGGCGAAATCAAAAAGTTCGGCATATCTGGCCCGGATTGCTTCCAGGTTCGAAAGATGGCGTTGTAGTTCCTTGTTCTGAATGTCCATTTCTACCTGGTACGATCCAGTTCATGCACCAGCTTCCGGACCTCTATGGCGGGATTTTTCTGCACAGGTGCGGTTCTATCCAGAAATCTCTCGGCCCTGTCCTTAGGAGTTGGCTAAGGACCTTTGCTTCGCCTTGACCTCTCCTCAAATGATGGGCAGCTGCAACTGCTGGAAAGGTGAAGGATATTACCGCCCTGACGCTTTAGGGTTGCCCAAAGCTGTTCAGTTGGGCCGTCCGATAACCACACATGTATCTAGACAACTTCCTTTATGTCAATTTTATCGGCTTTTCAAGTTAATTCGATGCAACTTAAATTTTTTCCCTGCCATCAGGCTGACACTGATACAATCTGCTCTGGGTTGATCAGCCTGGAAGCCATGTCAAATTATTCCTGTACCGGGCTTTTAGTCTATCGCTGAGGTGGACTGCAGATGATATAACCCTTCGGAGAACCAGGCTAAACTGTGCTGTGGAGTTTCGGCCGGCTTATGGAGAAAATAAAGCAGAGCTAAAGAGGCCGGGCGGGAGAAAGTGCACAACTCCAGAAAAACCTGCGTCGATTATTAAAGCTTACTGTCAATTTTCCGATATATCCCACAAAGCTTTGCGTTTCTCATAAGCGAGATCAGATACTTGCCGGTGCTAAGGATCGCCGCTTCTGGCGCCGGGCAATGATGCCTAACCTGACCGATCCGGCCAGTGCTCTTGCCGGAACCTTAGCGCGGCTAAAGCGCACCAGTCTCCTGGCTGGGCCAGATAGATATATCATGAAAAAACAGCCAACAAACACCAACGGGTCTGGCATGCTCAAGTCCCAAGCCGAGAGATTTCTGCAGGCCAGGCACGGCAAGCTTGAAAACATCCCCCGGGCAGATGTCAAGAGGCTGGTTCACGAACTCCAAGTGCACCAGGCCCGACTGGCAATGCAACATCAAGAACTGCACTTAGCCAAGAAGAGCAACACCGAGGCCCGGGATCGCTACGCCGATCTCTATGATTTCGTGCCCGTGGGCTATCTTACCCTGGACCTCCAAGGAACCATCACCGAAATTAATCTCACCGGTGTTGGAATGCTGCGCACCGAGAAGAGCCGGTTGATGAACCAGCATTTCCATCTCTGGGTGGCGCCGGAGTCCCGGGAGGAGTGGTTAACCCATTTCCAGAAGCTGTTCGAGACCGGGGTCCGCCACAGCTGCGAAATAAAGCTTCTGCCTCAAGCAGGCCAGCCGTTCTATGCCGCCCTGGATAGCCAGGTAGCGCCCGCAGGGTTAGGCTCGGCTTGCTTTTGTCGCACCGCCATGCGCGATATTTCCGCGCGCAAACGAGCCGAAAGCGAACTCCAGCTTAAGGAACAACTCCTGGATGGCGCCAGCGATTCCATCTTTCTGCACGACCTGGAGGGTAATTTTATCTATGTCAATGATGCCGCGTGTAAGGATCGCGGCTATGAGAAAGACGAGTTGCTCCGAAAAAATGTCTCATTGCTGGCAACACCGGAGTTTGCCCGGAAGAGGGAAGAATACCTTAGAGATTTGTTGGCCCAGGGAGAGATAATCTTTGAAGCCGCTCACCTGCGCAAAGATGGGTCCACGCTGCCGGTGGAAATTCATGCCCGCCTCATCAAACTGGATGATCGCCAACTAATCCTGAGTGTCGCCCGAGACATTACCAAGCGCCGGCAGGCGGAGAAAGCGTTGCAGCAACAACAGGAGCTGGCCCAGCAATTCCTGGATATTGCCGGGGTGATGATGGTGGCCTTGGATCAAGCCGGCCGAATCACCCTCATGAACAAAAAGGGGTGTGAGGTACTGGGATATCAGGAAGAAGAAATAATCGGCCGCAATTGGTTCAAGCTCTGCCTTTCTCCCACGGTTGCCGTGGAGTTTAAGACCGTGTTCCATCGACTCAAAGTGGGCGATCTTGAGGGCGCGGAATATTGCGAAAATCCCGTTCTCACCAAAGACGGCCGGGAGCGCCTCATCTCCTTCCATAATACGCTCCTGCGCGACCAGAATGCCCAAATTACCGGTATCCTCTGTTCAGGTGAAGACGTTACCGAACGCCGCCAGGCCGAAGCAGCATTGCGAAGGTCGGAACAAGAATTAACCATCAGGAACCGCATCGCCCATATCTTCTTAACCGTACTGGATGATGCCATCTACCCGGCGGTCCTGGCAGTGGTCCTGGAGGCCCTAAAGAGCAAATGCGGGATCTTCGGCTATCTGGAAGAGAACGGGGCCCTGGTGGTCCCTGCCATGACCCGGCATACCTCGGACCAGGGGCAGGTACCTCAAAAGGACATCGTCATTCCCCAGGAGATGTGGGCTGACAACATCTGCTCCGAGGCCATCCGTGAAAGCCGGACCCTCTATCCCTGCGATCCTGCCACCCTTACCCCGCCGGGATATATCACTATAGAAAGATGCCTGACCGTTCCCCTCCGTTGCTTTGACAAAGCCATCGGGTTATTGATGGTGGCCAATAAAAACACGGACTATGACGACCAGGACATCCGGCGCCTGGAAATGATCGCCGCCACCATCGCGCCAATCTTGAACGACAGATTGCAGAAAGACAGGCAGGAACAAGGCCGCCAGTGGGCGGAGGAAGCCTTGCGCCTGGCAGCCCACAAATGGCGGACCACCTTCGACGCCATTAAAGACGCGGTCTGTCTGCTCGACCCGGAGGGCAGGATTCTGCAATGCAACCAGGCCATGATGAATCTGACCGGCAGGTCCTTTGACACCATCCTCGAACACCCGTGTTGGGAAATTTTGCATGGCGCCGGCCAGCCTCGTGAGGACTGCCCCTTTTTGCGCATGAAGAAGACCCGGCAGCGCGAAGAATCCATCATGGTGTTACAGAATCACTGGCTCAAGGAAACCGTAGACCCCATCCTGGATGAAGCCGGGACCTTGATCGGTGGAGTACACCTTACCTCAGACATTACCACCACCAAAAAAGCCGAAGCAGATCTGCGGGAGAGCGAAGAACGCTTCCGGGCCATCTTCGATCAAGCCGCGGTGGGAGTGGCCCTGGTCGAGACCGCCACCGGACGCTTCCTGAAAGTAAACCAAAAATTCTGTGATATCGTCGGTCTCACCCCGGATGAAATGGTTGCCACCACCTATAATGCCTTCACCCACCCCGATGATTTACAGGCTGAAATAGAAAACATCCAAAAGCTTCGGGATGGTCTGATCCAAAGTTTTACCCTGGAAAAGCGTTATATCCACAAAGATGGTTCTTTGGTGTGGGTCAATCTGACGATATCCGCCATGCAGCAATTCGGGGCGCGCTCACCATATCATATCGTGGTGGTACAAGACATTACCCAACGCCGGCAGGCCGAAATCGAGGTTAGGCAGGGGCTGGACAAATTGCACCAGGCTTTGAGCGGCACCGTGGGGGCCTTGGCCAACACCGTGGAGACCAAAGATCCTTATACCGCAGGCCATCAGCGGCGGGTGGCCCAACTCGCTTGCGCCATTGCCCGGGAAATGGGGTGGCCGCCTCATCAGATTGAGGGTATGCACGTGTTGAGCTTTTTGCATGATATAGGCAAGATCGCGGTTCCCGCTGAGATCCTCAGCCGTCCCGGAAAAATCAGCAATATAGAGTTTAGTCTGATCAAAAGCCACCCCGAGGTCGGGTACAACATCCTCAAAGATATAGAATTCCCCTGGCCCGTGGCTCAAGCCGTACTCCAGCACCACGAACGCTTGAATGGGTCAGGCTATCCCGCGGGCCTGGCCGACGCGGAAATTATCCAGGAGGCGAGAATCCTGGCGGTGGCGGACGTGGTGGAAGCCATGGCCTCCCATCGGCCTTATCGTCCCTCCCTGGGGATCGACGCAGCCCTGGAGGAGATCGGCAAACATAAGGGGACTCTTTTTGATGCCAAAGCTGTGGAGGCCTGCCTACAACTCTTTAGGGAGAAAGACTTCGCTTTTTCCTGATCCCGGGCGGTGTCCTGCGCTTTTAAGCTTTGGAGAAAAATAATTGATTTTTATAACATATGTGCTAATATTTTCTAAAATTGATTAAATAATTTCGGGTATACGGAAGAACTGGTTGATAGAGTAGACGACCTAGAGGGCAATAAGCTTTTTCTTACAACGGATAATCTGGTTACCGAAGGTAAACTGCATGGGCATCACTCGTCTGGAACCTTGGTTTTTTTTGCCAGATTAGGGCGAGTTGTTCAGACCTTCCCTATGAGAGAAATGAAACTATATGAGAAGGGGAGTACCAACATTTGGTCAGACCCTTACATTCGCAAGCAACTATTGGCCGCCCATATAAACCCTAATTCAGATGCAGCCAGTCGCAAACCTGAACCTATTAATACAACAGGAGTTTTCTGTAGTGGACATTCCACGAATCTTCAATATCACCGAAAGTGCTCACCGCATTCATAACCCGTTCACACCCGAAAAGCTCGCCACTCTCGGCGAGGCGTTGCGCCTGGAACCGGGGACCCGTGTGCTCGACCTTGGCAGCGGCTCGGGCGAGATGCTGTGCACCTGGGCACGCGATTACGGTATCATCGGCACCGGTATCGACATGAGCCAGTTGTTCAGCGAGCAAGCGAAACTCCGCGCTGAAGAACTCGGCGTAGCCGATCGAGTCGAGTTCATCCACGGCGACGCTGCCGGCTACGTCGCCGACGAAAAGGTCGGCGTGGCAGCTTGTCTCGGTGCCACGTGGATCGGTGGGGGAGTCGTCGGCACTATCGAGCTTCTGGCGGAGAGCCTCCGCACCGGAGGGATCATCCTCATCGGCGAGCCGTACTGGGTGCAGCTACCGCCGACGGAAGACGTTGCCAAAGGATGCTTTGCCGGTTCGATCTCCGACTATCTCATGCTTCCAGAACTTCTCGCGTCTTTCGGCGACCTCGACTACGACGTCGTAGAAATGGTTCTGGCAGACCAGGAAGGCTGGGACAGGTACGAGGCGGCCAAGTGGCTCACCATGCGTCGATGGCTCGAAGCGAATCCCGACGATGACCTCGCTAAAGATGTTCGAGCCAAACTAACCTCGGAACCCGAACGCTACGCCACGTACACGCGTGAATACCTGGGCTGGGGCGTGTTCGCGCTGATGGCGCGGTGATGTGATTTACGGTTGAATCATTAACATCACTTCTGGCTGGCTCGGGATTTGAAGTAACAGAGATCAATCGCAAACTGGTTCAGGAAAGCGATTTTGTCTCTTCGGATGTTATTTTCGTGCGTTCGATAAAAGCCTAATCACTGGGTTCTGACTAGCCATGCACCTGTTTCCGGACAAAACATGTGGGCAGCATGAGCGGTATGCCTGACAATATCCTGCACTTACCGACATACAAGGTGCAGGACTACAAATCCATCGACGAAATGCACTTCCAGGTGGCCGTGCCCGATCCCCTAGCCTGCGAGGAGTGCGGCGTGCAGGGTGAGTTCGTGCGGTTCGGCAAGCGTGATGTTCCCGACTGGCCAAGGACAAGAACCGTGAAGGCCGTGGTTACTCCTTCGAGGTGATGCGGGCACGAATGCTCTACACCACGAAGCACAAGAAGAAGACCCCGACTGCGAAGGTCTCTCCGTTCTACAAGAAAACCATCGATTACGGACTGCCGGAATTCGCAGAAGAACTCAACTATGGGGTCGATCTATCAACCATCTGAGGGTGGTATCAGGTTGGTGGGGTGAGAGTGCCCCATCAACCATTAAATCCGTATACCCATAATTTCTTGATGCTTAAGGTTTATGCTAACTCGATGCTTCTTAACATAACCAAAATTGAAGGTTGAGATAGAGAGGATTGGTTATGGAAAAACGCAAACACCATAGAACCCCCAAACTTCTCCCCTTAAAATTTAAACCCGGCGAACCGCACCCGGAAGAAGAATGTCCGGAATGCCCAGGGTTTCTCAAAGACATCAGCTTAGGCGGCATCTATTTCAAGTGCAAAGAACCCCCCACGTTTGCCCCGGGTCACATCATCGATTTCAACATCGACACTGCCAACGACACCAGCCTTGTCGAGAAGACCAATCATTTTTATTTCCAAGGCCGGGGTAAGGTTATCCGTATAGACCCGCCAGGCCCCAACTCTTCTTTCTATGGGGTGGCGGTGGAATTCTTGACCCCCCTGGACATGTCCAGATTTGTCCGCAGCGGTCAACCCTAGGCTAAACCCGTACCTTAATCGCGTGGTGCCAGGCCGCGGTCAGCCGGCCCGCTTGATAAATGTGCCCTGCCGGTACTCCTCAAACGCAACCTTCAACTCCTCTTCCGTATTCATCACGATGGGGCCGTACCAGGCCACCGGCTCCCCGATGGGCTTGCCCGAGACCAGCAGAAACCGCACCGGCTCAACTTCCGTGGTCACCATAACCTCCTCGCCGTCATCCAGCAGCACCAGCATGCCGTTACTGACAAACGGCTCCCGTTGCATGTCAAAATAATTGAGCCCTTCCACCTCATAGGTAAACGGATTCTTCTCTTGACAGAAATAGCCCTGACCGCTGATGACGTAAGCGAACACAGTGTGGCCCCGTTTGGTGGGATGCCGGAATTCTGCCCCCGCCGGTAGGCTGATATCCAGGTATTCCGGTTCGGTGACGATACCGCTAACCGGACCGGTCACCTCCCCGAGCCTACCGCAGATCACCTTGATGTGCGCTCCATTCACACCGCGCACCTCCGGGATGTCTTTGCTTTCCACCCCCCGGTAGCGCGGCGCCATCATTTTGTGGGACCTGGGCAGATTGGCCCACAACTGAAAGCCCTCCATCCGGCCCTCCGGGTCCCCCTTGGGCATTTCCTGGTGGATGATGCCGCTGCCTGCGGTCATCCATTGCACGTCCCCCGAGCCGATGACGCCTTTATTGCCCATGCTGTCACCGTGCTCCACATCGCCTTTGAGCACATAGGTAATGGTCTCGATGCCCCGGTGCGGGTGCCAGGGAAACCCCTTGAGATAGTGCTCCGGGTTATCCGACCGGAAATCGTCCAGCAACAGAAACGGGTCCAGCAGGGGCACTTCGCTAAACCCGAACACCCGCCTCAAATGCACCCCGGCCCCTTCCATGGTAGGCTTGGCCTTCAATATCTTACGGATCATTCTCGTGCTCGGCATGGTTTATCCTCCAATGGTTCTTAGCAGGGAATCCCTCTTCAATGAGAGGTTCAGCTTTCCTGCAGATTCCTGTTAAACAAACTATAAGAATCTGCCATCCTAAAAGCAAAGCTGCAGAATTTTTATGAAGAATTTAGAGCCATTAAAAAAAGAGCATAATTGACCGCACTTACTACAAACGCGGCTCCCTATGGATCAGCGGCTCTTTCTTAAAATAATTTTATCTTCCCCTTGTTTTCTCCAAAAGGATGCTTAATATGATGATCGCTAGGACGTTCGGTCTGAGCACCGGGAAGGTTACGGGGAGACGGCCGGTTGGCCGCACCCAACGGGGGTTGGATCGCCCTCCGGACTGAACCTCGAGCAACCTGTTTTGGCCCCGAGCACAAAGTCAGTCCTGATCCAAGGATTTTCAAGGGCTGGCTGGGCGCTGATAGCCGGAGGCGGCCATAGATGCCCGCTCCGCTGCCGAAACAGTGAGGCAGGCCACGAAATTGCGGACGGTGGTTCCGATGCCAATCAGCGAATTGGCCAGGTTCGTGGCCCTGGGAAGCCGGGGAACCCAGTTGAACCCCCTCCTGGCAAGGAGGCATCTGGTTCCCCGGCTTTCTTTGTTTTACCCTTAACCTGACCTCTGCACTCCCCCCACCTTTTTCCGCCAAATTTTGCTACAATGGCGCCTATGGACCGCCGTGACTTTATCAGGCAGATGGGCTTGGGGCTGGTTGCGGGTTGGGCCTTCGGCAGGCTCTCCTGGCCTTGGCAAGCCTTGGCTTGCGCCCCTCAACTGCGCCTGGCGCTGCTGGCCGACGCCCATCTGAAAAGCGGGGCGGGCCTCCGTCCCGAGGCTCAGGCCTTGGCCCGGGCCGTGGCGGAGATCAATGCCCTAACGCCCCCGCCTGACCTGGTGCTCTTTGCCGGTGATCTGGCCCATAAAGGCCGCCCCGACGCCTTGGACCTGGGCCGGGAGATCCTCTCGGACCTGTCCTCTCCCTTGTGGGCGGTGCGGGGGGAAGGCGATCACGGTCGCGGCGGGGCTGCGTCCTGGGTCCGGCGCTTCGGCCCGCCGCAGTTCTCCCGGATGTATCAGGGCGTTCACTTCCTGGGCCTGGACACTGCCTGGCGTGACACCCCCCAAGGCCCAGCCTTCGAGATGGGTCCGGCCCAGCGCCAGTGGCTGACAACAGAGTTGGCTGCACTGGACTCCGCCACGCCTCTGGTCATCGTCTCCCATGCCCCCTTGGCGCGGCTCTATCTTCCCTGGCAACAGTGGACGAAGGACGCACCAAAAATCACCCCGCACTTAGCCCGTTTCCGCCAGGTGCTGTGCCTGCATGGTCACACCCATAATGCAGTGGCCAGTAAAGACGATGATCTGCGAGAGATTTTTTTGACCGAAAACCGAAAACAGCAAACAGAATACCCTCTGCACATATCCTTGCCCGCCACCGCCTGGCCACACCCTCAGGCCATTCAGGGCACCCCGGCGATTGTGCATCCCGGCCTGGCCCCCCACGGCTGCGGCTGGACCCTGGTCACCCTGGACACTTCTGGCGTGGAATTCCGGCCGCAACTTTGGCAGGCTTGACAAAGAATAAAGGACGCCCTCTTTCCTGGCCCCTAATCCCTAATCCCTGATCTTTACCCCTGGCCCCTGATCGCCGGCCACCTCTTCCACTTTCGACTCAAGTCGCGCCATGAGGGCCGGCAAGGTCTCGGGGTCCACCGCCGAGATGGCCACGCCATGATGCAGGCGGCATTGCAGCGCGGCCAGGCTGGGGTCCGCCAGGTCTTTTTTATTGAAGACCAGCAACACCGGCTTGTCTTGGAGGGACAGCGACACCAGGATGTCTTCCACCGCGGCCATCTGTTCGATGAAACGGGGATTGCTCAGGTCCACCACGTGGATGAGCAGATCGGCCTCCTCCAGTTCCTCCAGAGTGGCCTTGAAGGCCTCCAGGAGATTCTTGGGCAGGTTCTTGATGAACCCCACCGTATCGGTGATGATCACCTCCCGTTCCTTCGGGAAGCGGAGCCGCCGGCTGGTAGGGTCAAGGGTGGCAAAGAGCCGGTCTTCGGCCAGGACCGCGGCGTGGGTTAAGGCATTGAACAGAGTGGATTTTCCGGCGTTGGTATAGCCGATGATGGAAAGGATCGGAAGATTCAGTCGCCGCCGGGGCTGGCGCCGCTCCCGGCGTTCGTCCCGCACCCGGGACAGGTCCTGTTGCAGCCGGTGGAGGCGGTCGCGGAGGCGCCGGCGGTCCATCTCCAGCTTGGACTCCCCGGGACCCCGGCCGCCGATGCCGCCCATGAGCCGGGAGAGGGCGTCGCCTTTCCCCACCAGCCGGGGCAGAAGGTATTTCACCTGGGCCATCTCCACCTGGAGCTTGCCTTCCCGGCTTCTGGCCCGTTGGGCAAAAAGGTCTAAGATGAGCTGGGTGCGGTCAATGACCTTGAGTTCGGTGAAGTCGGTGATGGAGCGCACCTGGGATGGGCTGAGTTCGGCGTCGAACACCAGCATCTCGGCCCCCACCTGGAGGGCCTGGATGACCAGTTCCGAAAGTTTGCCTTTGCCCATGAGGAACCGGGAGTCGAACCGGGGACGCCGCTGAATAATGGTGGCCGCAACCATCAGCCCGGCAGACCGGGCCAGCTCCGTGAGTTCCGCTAAGGAATCCTCGGCGGCCAGGCGATTGGCCCCGGTAACGCCGATTAAAATGGCGGGTTCCTGGCCTCGCGCGGTTTTGGTTGGCGCGAGCCGGGCAAATTCTTCTTCAAGAGATGCCACCAGCGCTTCGAAATCCTGCTCCAGGGCGCCCACCTGCTTGGTCTTGATGATGGCCCAATTCAAGCCCTCCACCGGCTGGGGCAACAGGTGGGCTATCTCGACAGCGCCGGGCTGCCCGTTGGCCACGGCGAGCGCCGCCACCAAGTCCAGGCGCAGCAAAGCCAGGTCCATAAAATCATCCTGGCTCAGGGGACTCGCGTCCAGGTGGGTATGGATCAGACGCAGGCCCTTGAGGCGGCCTTTAACTCCCCGTTCCCGGGGCAGGGTGGGAATCAGCAGGCCCTTGGCGTCCCCCACGATAACATATGCCACCGTGCCCTGGCGGTCCAACAGTACCCCGATCTGTCGATGAACATCAGCGGAAATCTCGGCCAACTGCCGGGCCAACTCCGGGGTGACTAGTTGCGCGGGCGGCACCTTGCGGCGGTACAGACGCTCCAGGGCCTTGAATTGCTGGGTTTTTAAGCCGGTGAGATTACCTAAAGGACGGTGTATAGAAAATTCCTCGCTCAACCCAATTTAGGGATGTAGGGTGGGCACTGCCCACCAATACTACTGAATTAATCGGTGCGTGGAACGCACCCTGCGCAAAGTTCTCGGAGCACAGAATTATTTTTATTTTTCAAGCTGTTACTTTAATTGTACTATGTTCTCTGAAAAGGCCAAAGGAGATATTCACCCCATCTGGTTGATGACCCTGACGGTCTCCATCAACCCCGGTTGCAGCACATCCGCCAAAGCTATCTGTAACCCCGCCCCCGCCAGGACCCCGAGTGCGGCCTCCTCGACCCGCACGGGATAGGTATGCCTGAGGCCGCTCCGCAGGTTGGAAAGCCCCACCATGGTCCGGGCCGGCGCTTGCCAAACCTCGCCGCTGGACAGGAGCCGCACGGTCTTGACCACCGCCCTCGTCTGCTCCCAGGCGTCGGGCCAGGCGAGGTTAGGCAGCACCGGGTCAAAGATCAACTGCTCATCCTTGAGACCCGCGGCCAGGGCGTGCTCACGTAATTCCACGGCCAGAGTGATTTTGCCTTCAAGCGTAACCGCAGGAAAGGACCGGGCATCCAAAAGCAGGAGCACCAGGTCGGTCTGATGGGCCGAGGCCAGGGGCAGAATCTCCCTAAGCTTGTCATCTTCCAAGGTGCAGGCGTTGAGGATGGGCGGCTTCTGGCAGACCTCCAAACCCCGGGCCAGGGCTCGGGAGTTGGGGCTGTCCAGGATGAGGCGCACCTTGGTGGCCTCCTGCACCGCTTCCACCATAAAGGCCATGCGGTCCAGGTGCCGCGGGGCCAGGTAGCCGGGATTGATATCGATAAACTGGGCACCGGCCTGCTCGACCCGGCGGGCCAGTTCTTGGAGAGGATAGCGGTCAAGGCTTTGCAGCGCCTGGGCCACCACGGGGTTTAAGGCATGGAGGTTGTCCGCGGCGACAATCAGTGGCATGTTTGCCGTTCCAAAAGTTCGGCCATCACTTGCAGTAACAGGGCTTCCGCGGCCTTCAGCGTATGGGTCAGGTCTTCGGCCCACACGACGCGCCGGGGATTTCTGGTCATGAACAGTAGATTGGCCCGGGCAATGTGGTTCGCCCCCCGAAAGGCCGCGCCCAAAAGTTCGCAGGCCACCAGCAGGTCGGAAACCAGGTGTCTTTTACACCGGGCCCCGCCCTGGGAAATCAGTGCCATGGCCGCCTGGGTCTGCTGCATGATCCGGAGCGGACAGCCGATGGCCTCTTCCAGCGCCGCGGCCATAATCGCTGGGTCGCCGCTACCCCGCGCCTCCACGAGGTTGAAATATGCCTGGATATCTTCCTTTTGCAACCGCGCCAAAGCGCCAGCCACCTGGCCCACCCGCCTCAGCAAATCATCCCAGGGAAAACTGGCGCTCCCCCCTGCCCTCTGGCGTAGTTGTTCCAGCCTGACCACCTTTTCCAGCAAGGCCACGCCCAGGGCCGCGCCATGGGCGGCGGCGGCGCCACCACCGGGATCAGGCCTCGCCTGGGCCAGGGCTTTAAGAAATGATGAATCCATGGTCTCCCCGGATCGCCGTAGACGGCAATTGCCGCTGCCCGCGGCCTTAAGCTCTTTGCCCCATTGTGGGGCCAATTTCGGATCAGGTCAACCATTCTTGACAGAAAATTCCACCTGCAGTCCGCGGCATACCCCGGCGAAGCTGACTACGGCTTAATGGTCAAGGAATAAATTGTATCGAGATGAACATACCCGGACATCGAACCTGCCTGACCTTGCAACTATTTCCGCAGACAGTTATACTTTACCTAAAAATATCATTACTGGCCCTACATGAGATGTAGTCAGCCGCGAGCCCTTACCCATGGAAAAGATCCCCGATCCTAAAGAATTGGAAAAAGAACTGAGCGATTACCTCAGTAACAAATATGGCAGCCGCATCAAAGTGCTGGCCCCGCATTGGGTGGCCAAACCCGAGAAAGACGACGACAGCCCGGGGAAAGGCGCCACCAAACTCAGCCAGATAAAATTCGACTTGAGGCCTGAGGAGTTGGAGGCCTATCTGGATGAATACGTGATCCAACAGGATCTGGCGAAAAGTGTTCTGGCCACCAAGGTTTGCACCCATTTCAATCGCATCCGCCATTCCCTGGAACTGGGACGGGACCCGGAACCCGGGGTGGGTTCCATTAAAAACAACATCGTCCTCGTCGGCCCCACCGGGGTCGGCAAGACCTATCTGGTCAAACTCATTGCCAAAAAGATCGGTGTCCCGTTTATCAAGGGCGATGCCACCAAGTTCAGTGAAACCGGCTATGTGGGCGGCGATGTTGAAGATTTGGTCCGGGATCTGGTTTACGCCGCGGGCGACGACCTGGAACTGGCGAAATACGGGATCATTTATATCGATGAAATCGACAAGATCGCGTCTTCGGGCCATGCCTGGGGTGGGCCGGATGTGTCGCGCTCCGGTGTCCAGCGCGCTCTTCTCAAGCCCATGGAAGAAACCGAGGTGGACCTGAAAGTGGCCCATGACCCGGTCTCCCAGATCCAGGCCATCGAACACTACCGCCGCACCGGCAAAAAAGATAAACGCACCCTCAATACCCGCCACATCCTCTTTATCGTCAGCGGGGCCTTCAACGGTCTGGACAAGATCGTCAAGGAACGTATCAGCAAGCAGGAGATCGGCTTTCGAGGCGAAATGACTTCCCGGGATATGGACCGGACCTTTTTGAAACAGGTAACCGCCGAAGATTTGATCAAGTTCGGGTTTGAATCGGAATTCGTCGGCCGCCTCCCGGTGATTGCGGTGCTGGCGGAACTTACGGCCGACGACCTCTACGCCATCCTGTTAAACCCCAACAATCCCATCATTACCAGCAAAAAGCGTGACTTCCGGGCCTACGGCATTGACATCACCTTTGAGGACGAAGCTCTGAGGAAGTTGGCGGAGCAGGCCGCATCTGAGAAAACCGGGGCTCGGGGTCTGGTCAGCGTTATCGAACGCGTGCTGATTCAGTTCGAAAAACGGCTGCCATCCACCCCGGTCATGGAACTGGTAGTGACGCCTGAGCTCGTTGATGCTCCTGACGAAGTACTGGCGCGCCTTCTGGCTGATCCTGACGATCCCGATCTCAAAGGGAGATTTCACCAGGCGGCTGCGAAAGAGCGGCAGATTCTTAAAGAGTCCATCTGGCGCCGGGAACCTGAGTTGCTCAACCGCTATCACCTGCCTCTCACTGCGGCCCGGGTGGAATTACTGGCCGACCAATACTATCACTGGGACTGTGATCTGAAAACCGCGTTTGCAGAGATGGCCCGGCTCCATGACCAGGTCCATCTGTTTGAAGAAAAATTCCTGGACAACCATGGGATTCAACTCAATTTCGAACCGGGGGCCGAGGATGAGATTATCCGGCAGGCCGTGTCCCGGGATATCTCCGCGCTGTCCATCTGTCAGGAGATGTCCAAGGACCTGGAATACGCCCTGAAACTCGTCCGGGACCGCACCTCCCGGGACCAGTTCATCCTCACCCGTGAAGCCCTTTGCGACCTGGATGCCTATCTCAATCGGGTTATCCGGGAATACTATCAGACCACCCTATTTAGAGAGTAAACGCCCCCCATGATCGGAGTTTCCAAGCTCTATTGCGGCGCCGTGGAAGCCGGAGACGTGCTGCGTTACCGGGACCGCCGGGCCCAGGATTTGCCGTCCCATCTCCTCCAATTTTCCGCGGACAAAAAGCCGGTGGTGGTCTGGAACGTCACCAAGCAGTGCAACCTCAAGTGCCTCCATTGCTACGCCAAGGCAACCGCGGGAGCCGCGCCGGATGAATTGGGCCACGTCGAGGGCCTGGCCCTGCTGCGGGATCTGAAAGATTTCGGCGTCCCGGTGGTTTTGTTTTCCGGGGGCGAACCCCTGATGCGGCCGGATTTGCCGGAATTGGTGGAATGGACCGTAACGCACGGCATGCGCGCCGTGATCTCCACCAACGGCACCCTCATTGACCGCGAGAAGGCCCGGCAACTGCGTGACCTGGGCCTGTCCTACGTGGGCATCAGCTTAGACGGCACCCAGGCCACCCACGACAAGTTCCGGGGTCAATCCGGGGCCTTTGCCGCGGCCATGCATGGGGTGCGTAATTGTCAGGAGATGGGGCTCAAGGTGGGCCTGCGTTTTACGGTGAGCCGCCTCAACTATCAGGAAGTCCCGGCGCTTTTTGATCTGGTGGAAGAATATAATATTCCCCGCATCTGCTTCTACCACCTGGTCTATGCCGGCCGGGGCAGCAAACTGGTGGAAGAGGCTCTGACTCATACCCAGACCCGGGATCTGGTGGATTTGATCTGCGCCCGCACCCGGCGCCTCTTCGACGCGGGCCGCACCGTGGAAGTGCTCACCGTGGATAACCACGCGGACGGCCCCTACATCTACCTCAAGCTGCTCAAAGAAGACCCCCGGCGCGCCGCGGAAGTCCTGGAACTCCTCAAGATGAACGAAGGCAACAACTCCGGCCGGGGCATCGGCTGCGTCAGTTGGGACGGCCAGGTCCACGCCGACCAATTCTGGCGGCATGAGTCCTTCGGGAACGTCCGGCAGCGCCCCTTCAGCCAAATCTGGACCGACCTCACCAACCCCCTGATGGCCCGCTTAAAAGACAAGAAGCGCTATGTCACCGGCCGCTGCGCCCGGTGTAAATGGCTGGATGTCTGCGGCGGCAACTTCCGCGTCCGGGCCGAAGCCTTAACCGGCGACCTCTGGGCCCCGGACCCGGCGTGTTATTTGACGGAGGCGGAGGTTAGCTAAACGCTTATTTCTTCTTGATGTGCAACAAGTTACTGAAAGCAGGCCTCCCTTGACCTTCCCTTGGGTTCCTGAAATTATATCGAAAAGTTAGTTCTTCCTAAACCTTTTCCACCCTAACATGCTCAGGAGGCCCGAGCCTAGGAGAAGGACGGAGGGAGGTAAAGGAACAGCAGAATAGGGCCAAGGCCAGTCCCCATCAGAGTATCCCATCACTTGTCCAAGATCATTGATACTCTGAGCCCAGCTATAAGTGCCGAAAGTCCCCAGGTCGGTCCATGAGCCATCTTCCCATAGGTAGGCTTCACACGATCCTTGGATATTCTCTCCAACTCCCACCACCTGACCGAGGTTGTTGATTCCGTATACTTGGCTCCATTTCCCATTAGGACCACCGAGATTTACCATTGCACCATCTTGCCAAAGGAAACCAAACGCTCTTCCTGCAGCATCTGTAGAAACCCCCACCACCTGCCCCTTATCATTAATGTCTATGGCATTGGAGTAGCCACTTCCTAAACTACCAAGATTTATTATTGTACCATTATCCCAAAGAACAGCACCCACCACTCCCTGTCCACCATTAATCCTAATTGTACCCACTACCTGTCCATTATTGTTGATGCTATTTGCCCCCGCAATTCCGAGATCTGTTAAGGAACCATTTTCCCAGAGAAAACCATGCCATGCCCCGGAAATCATGCTATTTATAACAACTTGTCCCTTGTCGTTGATAGCGCGCCCATAGCCATTAATTCCAAGGTCAGTCATGGTACCATTTTGCCAGATGAAAGCATGATATTCACCTGAGGCCGTAAGGCTGCCTCCCACCACCTGCCCCAGATTATTAATGCCATAGGCTTGGCTTTGAGCTCCACCGAGGGTACCCAAATCAATCATGGCGCCGTTTGCATAGAGGAAAGCCCGTGAATTGTCTAATTCAGTCCACCCTCGTCCCACGATCCAACCTTGATTGTTGATGCCGTATGGTTCTGCATTGTAACATCCATCAGGGGTACCTAGATCGGTCATCGTACCGTTCTGCCAAAGAATTGCGTGATGTTGCCCATATGCCAAAACCGATTGTGGAAACATCCATGGTGCCAAAGAGAGGACAACCAACATTATGAGACCTTTATAAATATCTTTCATTACCTGCTCCTCTAAGTTGTAGCAGCAGAAAACGAGGCCGAATTACTAACTCCAGACAACCTGGCTATCCCTTGAGCCCCGTGCCTTTCAGTCCCCGACGCCTCAGGTTTGTTTTTTGCCCAAAACTTGCTTTGTCGGGAAAATCTTCAGAGTAACCGCGCCCTTTATAATCCCTCCTTCCCCTCCCCTATCCGGGGAGCACCAATAAAAAAAACCGGACTGCCCCCTCTCAGGCAACCCGGCTCTTCCTTAAGCCGCAAAACCCCGACTTCCGCCCCGCCTCAACGAGGGGTGTGGCGTTCTCTGCGGCACGATGTTTTACTTTTAGATCATTTGCTCAATTGCCGGTTTATCCTTCTGAGTATCAATAAGTTATGCATTTATTATGCAAAGCGTTAACTGGCTGATATAGCGCATATTATAATTCGTTCATGTTTAACCCTAATTTATTCTATGTTTAATTTAATTAACATTATGTGTAAGTTACTGACGATATTGATCACTTTTTGCCGCACCCAACAAAAAAAGGAGCGCCCAGGGCGCCCCTTCTTCCTTATTATCTGTCTCAGTGCCAGGGAGATGGTGCCGTCCCTGGGTCCATGCCGGCGATATCGGCAGTTAAACCTTGGTGACGTTGATGGCCTGGAGTCCTTTGGGGCCTTCGTTAATTATAGCCGCCCCTTAAAAATGATCCAGGGGGATGTCCATCAGCATGCGGATGTGGTCCTCCACGCATTCCGCCAGGACCTCCAGGTTATAACCTCCTTCCAACACGGTGATGAGCCTGCCCCCGGCGGTTTCCTGGGCCAGGTCCAGCGCCAGTTGCGTCATGTCCCGGTAGCCCTGTCGAGTCAGGTTCATATGGGCCAGGGGATCATTGACGTGGGCGTCGAACCCCGCGGAAATGAAGACCATTTGTGGGGCAAATTCCCGCAAACGGGGCAGCGCTTCCTTTTTCAAGGCCTCCAGGTAATCCTCATCAACGCTCCTAGGCGGAAAGGGCAGATTCAGGGTGAAACCTTTGCCGGCGCCTTTCCCCTCTTCCCGGCGGTAGCCGGTGCCGGGGTAGCAGTACTGCGGGTCCTCGTGCAGCGACACGTAAAACACCCGGGGGTCCTCTTCAAAAAGATGCTGGGTGCCGTTGCCGTGATGCACGTCCCAATCGATGATGGCCACCCGCTCCAACCCATAGTTTTCCAAGGCGTATACCGCGCCGATGGCCACGTTATTGAAAAAGCAGAACCCCATGGCCCGGTTGTGCTCGGCGTGATGCCCCGGCGGCCGCACCGCACAAAAGGCGTTGTCCACCTGGCCGCCCATCACCGCGTCCACCGCCAGCATGACCCCGCCAACGGCCAGCAACGCAATCTGGTATGATTCCCGGCTGATGCCGCAATCCTGCACCTCAAAGATAGGCTTGCCCTGTTCACAGGCTGCTTTGAACCTACGGATATAATCGGGATCGTGGAGCCGCTCCACCCACTTCAGGGGGGCATAGTCGGGTCTAAGGCGTACCACCAACTCCAGGAGATCGTCTTCCTCGAGCGCGGTATGTATGGCCTTCAGCCGGTCGGGACGTTCGGGATGCCAAGAGCCGGGATCATGCAACAGATAACGTTGGGCATAAACATAGCCAGTGCGGCGCATAGCTCTCTCCTGGTTTCCTGGGGTGCCCTTAGCTATGGGCTATCCCAAGGTAACCCGCAGGGCCACGCCTTGTAAAGCGGTTTTGCGGGGGAGACCACCATCATAAGCCTTCCCATCCCCGCTAAACCGGCAACTACGCGGTTTCCAAGCGTTGTTCCACTACTTCCCACTTGACGTTCTTAAAAAAGGCCTCAATATAATCGGCTTTCTTGAGCCCATAGTCCGTCATGTAGGCATGTTCGAAGACGTCCAGGATGAGGAGAGGGCTACAGCCGGCGGGATGCCCCACATCATGCTCATTGATCCATTGGTTAAAGATGAGGCCGTTCTCGATGTCCTGGTACATGATGACCCAACCGATGCCCCGCATGCTTGCGGTGGCTTTAAAATCCTTGGCGCACATCTCCACTGAGCCAAACTGCTGTTTCTTTAACTTTTCCAGGTTGGGAGCCTTGGACAGGTCGCCGTCGCCCCCCAGGTTCATAAAGTAGAGTTCATGCAGCCGCATGCCGTTGAACTCCCACCCCAGCCGGCGTTTCAATTCGCCAAATTCGGGAGTGCCTTCTTTGCCCTCTTTCGCCATCGCTGCCAGGGTTTCCATAACCTTGTTCGTGTTATTGACATACCCCTGGTAGAGGGTGAAATGATTCTTGAGGAGGGTGTCGCTGAATCCCGGCATTCCTAACAAAAAGGAAAAATCTTTGGCTGCGTACGCCATATGGTCTCCTTTGCGGTCCCAGGGTCGGGATCTCTTGTTTTTTTAAAGATAGTGCCATGATTCCTCGATGCAAGGGACCCAGAAAATTTTCGCTGGGGAAATTTTTCAAGTTTTCTGAGGTGAATGCCGACATATTAGCAGATGGGTAAAATCAATAAATTGTGACGACGACAGTGTGACCTTGATGAGCGGTAATCGCCAATCCCAGAATTCGTCTCCTCCGGCGCAAACGGAAGATCTAGACCTGATCCCTCTCATACGCAGTCTCGAACTGGCCAACCTGGAGTTGGACCGGGTCCATCGCTGGCAGAAAGAATTTATAGCCAACACCTCTCATGAATTTCGTACGCCTCTCAACGCCATCCTGAGTTTTTTGCGCCTGGTAATGGACGGCCTGTGCGACAGCCCCGAAGAAGCGCGTCAGTTTTTGCACAGTGCCTACGACAGCGCCCGCGGTCTCCTGGACTTGATCAACGAACATCTGGACCACGCTGAGATCGAGGCCGGCAAACTGGATCTCCAGTTGACCGAAGTCAATGTGGCCGCGGTCTTCGAGCAGGTGGAAAAATCGTCCCGGCGACAGGCGGACCAGAAGAAAGTTCGTTTGACGTTTAGGGCCCCTCGGACTCGGGTCCTGGTCCGGGCCGACGCGGCAAACCTTTCCCAGGTTCTCCTGAACTTGGTGGCCAACGCCATCCAGTCCACTACTCAAGGCGAGGTGCGGGTCCAGGCGCGGTCTTGGCGCGACCAGGGCCACGTTCGGTTCCAGGTGCGAAGCCTGGGTTGGTCTCCTGAGAAACAGGGCAATCTTTTCCACAAAGTCGATCCAACCATCCCTTTAGCAGACCGGCGCAATGGTGAGGCCAACGCAGCGTTGGCCGAGTGCAAAATCCTGGTGGAATGTATGGGCGGACAGATCTGGCTGAGCACTCCTTGCCGGGGGCAGGGCGCCTCGGTCTATTTTACGCTCCCCTTGGTCACTCCCCAGCCCTTGTATTGGCGCCGGACAGCAGACCGCGAGCGCGGATTGGATATCCAGGGTCCACCCACCGGCCCCTTAATTCTCCTGGTGGAAGACGAACCCAAGGTCTTGGACAAACTGGCCCGCATCCTTCAGAAACATGGCTATCGCACGGCCTATGCCGTCACAGCCGATGATGGTCTGGAGGGAGCCCAAAGGTTGGAGCCGGACCTGATTACCCTTGATCTGGGTTTGCCGATGCGCCCTCTGGGTGCGCTCCAGAGCGGCCTGGACCTGTATGAGGCCCTGCAGCGCGACCCGCACCTGGCCGGCATCCCCGCGATTCTGGTCACCGGTCATGACCCCGCGTTGACCCGGACCACCCAGACGCTGCCACCCATCTTGAGCAAGCCTTTTCGAGCCCAGCAACTGCTTGACCTGATGGCTGACCAGCTCCGGGGAGTAAACCTACTGAGTGCACAAGGGTAAGGGGTTTGCTGACCTTATGAGAAAATGGCGGCGCTGAGGTGCAAAGAGATAGAACCTATTTTAAAACCTTCTCAAGGCTAAGGGTTCCTTCTCAATCAGGAAAATGGAAAGTTCCCCTTTGAAAAAGGGGGATTTAGGGGGATTTCAAGGGGTTATATAAATCCCCATGCCCTCCTTTTGAAACGACTTCTCATGTCCGGAATTCCCCGCTACCGCTACCCGGACGACAATCCGGAGTCAGGGCGGTTCACCGGAGCCCTCCCATTATCGCTTCCCGGTCCCCACCATTGTCCTTTTCATTGCATCGACCCGCGGGATTCAGTATATTAATAAATCAGCTTTTAGCCATCAGCCAAAAGATAATAAAAGATAAGTTAAGGTAATCAGTCCTAATTATTGGCTATCAACGAAAAATCAAGGCGGTTCCCCCGATTTGGCACCTGGTTTTTTGCTGACAGCTGAAAGCTGACCGCTGACAGCTAATTAATCGGAAGGCTCCAGGTCCTCCGGGTCCAGGAGACCCTGCTGAATCAGGGCTGCTTCCATCTGGGCCAGGGCTTGCTTGAAGGCGGGATAGAGTCCTACAGCCAGGGACACCCCTTTGCGGGTGGGAACCCAATCCCCTTCCTGGTCTCCCGGCACATGCACCCGAATATCGATGAGTCGATGACCTTTATACTCGGACAGGGAAAGGAAGACCGTTTCCCGGGCGTTTTTGGTAACTTGACTGATAAATTCGGACATCATTTCCCCCTTGGCGGCCGCCTGAATCCGCAGCCTGATTGGTCCATGATAGGTTTCAGGTGTCAGGTATCAGGTGCCAGGAACATATTAAACCTGATTTCCTGAAACCTGAAACCTGGAACCTGTTTCCCATGCAACTATATAACACTCTAAGCAGACGCAAAGAATCCTTCAAGTCCCTCACCCCCGGAAAAGTGGGCCTCTATGCCTGCGGGGTGACGGTTTATGATGAAGTTCATTTGGGGCACGCCCGGTCCAGTGTGGCCTTTGATGTCCTGGTGCGCTATTTGCGCCGCCGGGGTTACGAAGTTACCTGGGTGCGCAATTTCACCGACATTGACGACAAGATCATACGCCGGGCCCAGGAACAGGGCCAGTCCTGGAAAGAGGTGGCCGAACGCCACATCGCCTCTTTCCTGGATGATATGACCACCCTGGGGGTGCCCCCGGCCCAGATCGAACCCAAGGCCACGGAGCATATTCCTCAAATCCTCGACCTCATCCAGCGCTTGGTGGATCTGGGTTTTGCCTATCCCGGCGGGGGTGACGTCTTCTTCCGGGTGCGGCGCTTCCCGGGATACGGCAAGCTCTCGGGGCAGAAAATAGAGGATATGGAAGCCGGGGCGCGCATCGAGGTCGACCCCAACAAGGAAGATCCCCTGGATTTCGTGCTGTGGAAGGGCAGCAAGCCCGGAGAGCCGGCCTGGGACAGCCCCTGGGGACCCGGTCGGCCGGGCTGGCATATCGAATGCTCCGCCATGAGCATGCACTACCTGGGTGAAACCTTCGACCTGCACGGCGGCGGCCAGGACCTGGTCTTTCCCCATCATGAAAACGAACTGGCCCAGTCGGAAGCTGCCACGGGCAAGCCTTTTGCCCGCTACTGGCTGCACCACGGCCTCCTCACCATCAACGCCGAAAAGATGTCCAAGTCTCTGGGGAATTTCTTCACGGTGAAAGAGGTGTTGGCCAAATTTCCTGCCGAGGTGGTGCGTTTTTTCCTCATCAACTGCCACTATCGCAGCCCCCTGGACTTCTCGGACGCGGCCCTGGCCGAATCCGAAACCGCGCTGCTGCGCCTCTATACCTGTCTGGCCCGCATCCAGGACGTCCTCAAGCAGCACCCCGACTTGAAACCCCAGCATCCCGTCGATTCCTATCCCGAGGGCCTGACCCTGGAAGAATTCCACCGCTTCGGTTCTTTGCGGGCCCGGTTCGACGCGGCCATGGACGACGACCTCAACACCGGCCAGGCCCTGGGCTATCTGTTCGAAACCGTGCGCCTGCTCAACCGCCTCCTGGAGGCCCCTTCCGATGACCCCGGTTACCTCACCATCCTCGCCGAAATGTACGAGGAACTGGTGGACCTGGGCGCGGTGCTGAACCTCCTGCAAGCCGACCCCCACACCATGCTCACCACCCTCCGGCAAAAAGCCGCGGACCTGAAGATCACTCCGGAAGAGATCGAACAACTCATCGCCGAACGCACCCAGGCCCGCAAAGACAAAAACTGGGCCCAGGCCGACGCCATCCGTAAGCAACTCATAGAACTGGATATCCTCCTGGAAGACACGCCGCAGGGAACTATCTGGAAGGTGAAAGGCTGAACGAACTTTTATAGATGATTCCTTATGGATACAGAGAATATAATGTTACTTGCAACTATTATTACGGCCTTGGCAACTGTAGTTTTGGCCTATGTTACAAGGAGATATGTAAAATTAACTTATGATATGCTGATTGAAATGAAGGCGGCAAAAAATCCCCTCGTGTTTATCAAATTTATTAAAAGAATGGAGGGGCATAATATGACAGATATTGACATGATTATTTCAAACAAAGGCTTATCTCCTGCAAAATATATTAATTTGAGAACATCATACGGAACCAATTTTATTCGACACGAAATAATTAAAGGGAATGTGGAATATAAGTCTTTTAAATTAAATGAATTACCAATTTTTATAAATGGCATACCCTACTTGCCTCCAGGAGAAGATGTCAAGGAGAATATTGGTAAATTTCAAAATGAAGATCTTAGAGGAAATCCATACGTAAGGATTGATTATAGTTATAAAACAGAAACTGGTGAAACTATTTATCGTGATTGCATGCCTGATTTAAGAATATCACCGGCAGGAGAGTAATATCGTTACTCCTTCACCTTATTAATGCTTCGCACAGGCGGAACGCCTATGCCACCATTCCCACACTTACGGGATTGGGGGTGGGGGGTCC
>Ga0265296_1000658_pt1 | contig 48187 bp, 34 predicted proteins | sample MunlanPumphouse1_FD_189073 | JGI IMG/M metagenome (GOLD analysis project Ga0265296, IMG submission 189073) | Groundwater microbial communities from a municipal landfill in Southern Ontario, Canada - Pumphouse #1 | ecosystem: Environmental > Aquatic > Deep subsurface > Groundwater | place... | reverse complement strand
GCAAAATGGCAAAGATTATCCCGATGCAGCACCTCGCCGCCGCCTGATCAAGCCGCGGAGGTCGCTCGCCTCCGCTCCGCTTCGATGCTCAGCTTCAATCCCGGCGACTTCTTCAACAGAATACGCCCCAAAGCGGACGCAGAAAGCTCTGCTAAACCGCCGTGCTCTGGCGCCGGATCAGCCGAGCAGGCAAGATCCGCTGTTCGACCGGGCGACCATCGATGCGCGCGAGCAACGCGTCGACGAGCAAGCTTCCCGCGCCCTTCATGTCCTGCATCACCGTGGTCAGCGTCGGCGTGGTCAGGCTGGCGGCGGGGATATCGTCGAAGCCGATGATCGCCACGTCGTGCGGCAGCCGCAGCCCGGCTTCAGTCAGCGCGCGCATCGCGCCGATGGCGATCAGGTCGCTCGCCGCGAAAACCGCGTCGAAAGGCTGGCCGCTTTCGATCAGCGACCGCGCGGCGGTATAGCCCGAATCCTCCGACGACACCGCGTCGCGCTGCAGCGCCGGGTCGGGTTCGAGGCCCGCGGCGCGCATCGCGCGGCACAGTCCGTCATAGCGGTCCTGGAATTCGGGCGCATGGTCCGACGCGTCGCCAAGGAAGGCGATGCGCCGCCGCCCGATCTCGACCAGATGCACGCCCGCTTGCTCGCCCGCGCCAACATTATCCGATCCGACGGTCAGACCGATCCCCTCTTCGGACACCGAACCCCAGCGCACGAACTTGGTCCCCATCTCGACCAGATGCTCGAGCTTGGTGAGGTAAAGCTGATAGTCGCCATAGCCGAGCAGGATGATGCCGTCCGACCGGTGGCTGTCCTGATAGGTGACGTGCCAGTCATTGTGCATCTGCTGGAAACTGATCAGCAGGTCGTAACCGCGCCGCGCGCATTCGCGCGTGATCGACCCCAGCATCGATAGGAAAAAGGGGTTGATCATCGATTCGTCGGGGGTCGGATCTTCGAAGAAGAGCAGCGCAAGCGTGTGGGTGCGCTGCGAGCGCAGGCTTGAGGCATTTTTGTCTACCGTATAGTTGAGCTCGCGCGCGATGCGTTCGATGTTCGCGCGCGTCGCCGCGCTGACCGATTTGCTGCCGCGCAGCGCGCGCGACACCGTCGGTTGCGATACGCCCGCCAGATAGGCGATGTCGAAACTTGTGGGCTTGGCCGAGGGCTGGCGCCCCATGTCTCTCTCCCTGGCGCGGCTGTCTCGTCGATGGTCGCCGCTGGCATCGGAGATTAGCGCTTGGTCCGGTGGATGCCAAGAAATTGCACAGGTTCAATCCCGCCAGTTTTGGCCGCGAAAGCGTTGCATTTCTAAGACAGAGCGCAGCTTTGCATATTATGCGTATACGTATACCCTATGGCGGCGCGGCGCGATTGGTTTCAATTGCGGGGCTCAAGATGGGAAAACCCACATATCGGAGAGGAGCCTGACGGACGCCCCGCGTCCCCCCTCCCGGTGCATGGGTCAAGACCACCCGTCCGTGCCAGGGGAGCCACACATGACCATGCCGACCAATCTTCGCCGCGGCGCCAGCGCCATCGCGCTCGGCCTTGCCTTGACCGCCTTGCTGCCCGGCGCCGCGATGGCGCAGGACGCGGGCGCCGCGCCCGTCGACGAAGCGCCGGCCGAAGGCGAAATCGTCGTCAGCGGGATCCGCGGAGCGATCAACAATTCGGTGCAGGCGAAAAAAGCCAACACCTCGATTGTCGAGGTCGTCTCGTCCGAAGACATCGGCAAGCTGCCCGACCTGTCGATCGCCGAATCGCTGTCGCGCCTGCCGGGTCTCGCCACGCAGCGTCTCGACGGCCGCGCCAATGTCGTGTCGATCCGCGGCCTCGCGCCCGATTTCACCACGACCTTGCTCAACGGCCGCGAACAGGTTTCGGCGAGCAACAATCGCGGCGTCGAACTCGACCAATATCCGTCCGAACTTTTGAACGGCGCCATCGTCTACAAGACCCCCGACGCGTCGCTGATCGGGCAGGCGATCGGCGGCACGATCGACATGCGGACGGTGCGCCCGCTCGCCCATGGCAAGCGCACGATCGCGGCGGGCGCGCGCTTCGAGATCAACGATCTCGGCAAGCTCAATCCCGACATTTCGAACAAGGGATATCGCGCCAACATCTCCTATATCGACCAGAATGCCGACGGCACGCTCGGCTGGGCGATCGGCTATGCGCGCATGCAGTCGCCGACCGCCGAGGAACGGTTCAACGCGTGGGGCTATCCCGCTGCGACCAACGGCACGGACACTGCCTTCCTCATCGGCGGCGCCAAGCCTTACGTGAAATCGAACGAGCTGAAGCGCGACGGCGTGATGGCGGTCGTCGAATGGGAACCCAGCGACAAATTCCATACGACGATCGATGGCTATTGGTCGAAGTTCAAGGACGAACAGCGCCTGCGCGGGATCGAGTTCCCGCTCGCTTGGGGCAATTCGACGCTGTTGCCCGGTTTCACCGTCGAAGACGGTCTGGTAACGAAGGGTGTCTGGACGGGCACCGAAGCCGTGATGCGCAACGACGTCGTCCATCGCGACTCTACGATCATCGCCGGCGGTTGGAACGCGCAGTTCAAGCCCAATGAAAAACTGACGCTCGAACTCGATCTTGGCTATTCGCGGATCAAGAAGACTGAGGAAAATCTGGAAATTTATCTCGGCACCGGCCGCGGGCAAGGTGTCGGCGCGCGCGAAACCGCGCTTGGTTTCGAGATGCGCCCGAACGGCGGGATCATGTTCGACCCGTCGCTCGATTATGCCGACCCCAATCTGTTCGTTATCACCGATCCGCAGGGTTGGAACAGCTGCGGCGGCGCGGTTTCCAACTGCCAGGACGGCTTCGTCAACACGCCGCGCGTCAAGGACGAGCTGAAATCGCTGCGTCTGCAGGCGACGCAGGAATTCGATGGCGTGATCAGCAGCCTGCGCGTCGGCGCTAATTATTCGGACCGCAAGAAAGGCCTCGACGACCGCGGCTTCGTGCTGACCAGCGAAAATTATCCGGCCGATACGGCGGTGCCCGCCGATTATCTTTACGACCCGGTGTCGCTCGATTTCATCGGTATCCCGGGCATGGTCGCCTTCGACAGCTGGCGTTTCTACAATGACGGCAATTATACGCTGACCGACGGCGCCGGTTTCGACCCGGCGCGCGTGTTCAACGATTATACGATCCGCGAAAAGGTGTTGACCGGCTTCGTCCAGGCGAATTTCAACGCCGATGCGGGCAGCACGCCGATTCGCGGCAATGTCGGCGTCCAGGTCATCCATTCGGACCAGACGGGTTCGAGCTTCTATGCGCAGGTCGTGGGCGGCGTGACCCAATCGACCGCGGTGACCGACGGCGCCAAATATACCGATATCCTGCCGAGCATGAACCTGTCGGTCGAGTTTGCCGACAATGCCTTCCTGCGCTTCGGTGCCGCCCGTGTGCTGGCGCGTGCGCGCATGGATCAGCTTAAGCCAGGCGGCGGCGTCAATTTCGATACGTCGAAGCGCGACAATACCGACGTCAACGCGTCGCCCTGGTCGCTCGACCTCGGCAATGCGAAGCTGCGCCCGCTGATGGCCGACACGGTCGATGTGGGGCTGGAAAAATACTTCGGGCAGGGCGGCTATGTGTCGGTCGGCGGCTTTTACAAATATCTCGAAAATTACATCTATCGTCAGGTCAATCCGTTCGATTTCACCGACTTCGAAGTTCCGGACGGCGGCACGGTCGGCACGCGGGCCGGGCTCAGCAGGCAGTGGCTGAATGGCAATGCCGGCCGCGTCTATGGCGCCGAAGCCTCCTTCTCGCTGCCCTTCGCGAACTTTACCCAGTCGCTCGACGGCTTCGGCGTGCTGGGCAGCGCCTCCTACACCAAGAGCCGCGTGCGCGAAGGCGGCGAGGATCCGATCTCTATGCCGGGCCTGTCGAAATGGGTCATCAACGGAACCGCCTATTTCGAAAAGGACGGCTTCCAGGTGCGCGCCTCGGGCCGCTATCGCTCGAAATTCCTCGCAGAGGTTTCGACGATCAGCCTCGCGCGCGACATGTTCATGGCGAAGAGCGAATTCGTCGTCGACGCGCAGGTCGGCTATACGTTCCAGAGCGGCGCGCTCGAGGGGCTCGGCATCCTGCTGCAGGCGTCGAACCTCACCAACGAGCCGTTCGTGACCTATTACAATAATGATCCGCGCCAGATCCGCGACTATCAGAATTATGGACGCAACTTCATGGCTGGTATCACCTATAAATTCTGATGGGATCAGCGGGCCGGAAGATGAATCCGGCCCGCTTCCGGACGAGAGGGAAGGAACAGGGTGGGCGACAGTCGCATCACGAAGGTCGTGATCGTCGGCGGCGGAACCGCGGGCTGGATGGCCGCTGCGGCGCTGTCCCGCACGTTGGACAATCTCTCGATCCGGCTGGTCGAGAGCGACGAGATCGGTACCGTCGGCGTCGGCGAGGCGACGATTCCGGCCATCCGCCTGTTCAACGCGCTGATCGGCATCGACGAGAATGAATTCATTCGCGAAACCGGCGGGACCTTCAAGCTAGGTATCCAGTTTCACGATTGGGGCCGGATCGGCGACGTCTATATGCACGCCTTCGGGCAGATCGGGCGCAGCCTCGGCCTGCTGCCGTTCCAGCAATATTGGCTCCGCGGCCGGAACGAAGGCGTTGCGGGCCGGCTCGGCGACTATTCGCTGAACGAAACCGCGGCGCGTCAGAATCGCTTTGCGCAGTTGCCGCAGATCCCGAACACGAGCCTCGATGGCATCGCCTATGCCTTTCATTTCGACGCCGCGCTTTATGCGGCCTATCTCCGCAAGATTGCCGAAGCCGCGGGCGCCAAGCGCACCGAGGGCAAGATCGCCAGCGTTCGCAGGAACGGCGAAAGCGGCCATGTCGAAGCCGTTGTGCTGGAAAATGGCACGGCGATCGACGGCGAACTTTTCATCGACTGCTCGGGCTTTCGCGCGCTGTTGATCGAGGAGGCACTGGAAACCGGTTTCGAGGATTGGACGCACTGGCTTCCTTGCGATCGCGCGATCGCGGTGCCGAGCGAAAATGCCGGACCGGCGCGGCCCTATACGCAAGCGATCGCGCACAAGGCCGGCTGGCAGTGGCGCATTCCGCTCCAGCACCGGACCGGCAACGGCCATGTCTTTTGCAGCGATTTCATCAGCGAGGATGAGGCGACCGCGACGCTGCTCGCCAACATCGAGGGCCGCCCGCTCGCCGACCCGCGGACGCTGCACTTTCGCACCGGGATGCGCAGGAAAGCGTGGAACGCCAATGTCGTCGCATTGGGCCTCGCTTCGGGTTTCCTCGAGCCGCTGGAATCGACGAGCATCCACCTGATCCAGAACGGCATCGCCAAAATGCTCGCGCATTTTCCGGGTCGCGATTTTGATGCCGCCAATATCGACGCGTATAACCGCCGTATCCGTTTCGATTATGAACGCATCCGCGACTTCGTCATTCTCCACTATCACGCCAACCAACGCACCGACTCGCCCTTCTGGGTCAGGTGCCGCGAGATGGGCATTCCCGAAACGCTCGCGCGAAAGATCGAGCTGTTCGAAAGCCAGGGCCAGATCGTTCGTGAAGGCGAGGAATTGTTCATCGAAATTGGCTGGTTCCAGGTGCTGACGGGCCAGAATATCATGCCGAACAGCCATCATCCGATGGCCGACCAGCTCACGCATGACGAGCTGGCGGGCTTTTTCGCCGACATCGAAACGATCGTCGCGCGCACCGCGTCGCATTTGCCCGGGCATGACGAATTTATCGCGCAGCATTGCGCGGCAGGAGTGCCCGCATGAGCTTGCTCGCATCGATCATCGCGATGAGTCTTTTGGGCGCCTCGCCCGCTGCGGATTACCGCCAGCGCCCGCCAGAGAACGAAATCATCTATTTCGTCCTTCCCGATCGTTTCGAGAATGGCGATCCAACGAACGACCGCGGCGGGCTCAAGGGCGACCGGCTCCAGACCGGATATGACCCAACTGCCAAAGGCTTTTTCCATGGCGGCGACCTTGCGGGGCTCACCAAGCGGCTCGACTATATTCAGGGCATGGGGGCGACCGCGATCTGGTTCGCGCCGATCTTCAAGAACAAGCCGGTGCAGGGCCCGAAAGGCAACGAGAGCGCGGGTTATCACGGCTATTGGGTAACCGACTTCACGCAGGTCGACCCGCATTTCGGCAGCAATGCCGAGTTCAAGGCGTTCGTCGACGCGGCGCACGCGCGCGGGATGAAAGTCTATATGGACATCATCGCCAATCACACCGCCGATGTGATCACTTACAAGGAAGATGCGGCAGGAGGCTTACGCTATCGCAGCCTTGCCGACTATCCTTTCTCGCGGCGTGGCGGCGTTACGGGCGCGCCGATCAACGGGGGGTTCGCGGGCGACCATGTCGCTGATGCCGAAAACTGGAAAAAGCTGACAGATCCCGGTTTCGCCTACACCCCCGTTGTCCCGAAAGGAGAGGAGCGGGTGAAGGTGCCCGCCTGGCTCAACGACCCGATTTATTATCACAACCGCGGCAACAGCGACTGGGTCGGCGAATCGGCGCTCTATGGCGACTTTGCCGGGCTCGACGATCTCGCGACCGAAGACCCGCGCGTCGTTCAGGGCTTCATCGACATCTACGGCCGCTGGATCGACGAGTTCGGCATCGACGGCTTCCGTATCGACACCGCCAAACATGTGAACCCCGAATTCTGGCAGGCGTTCGTTCCCGCGATGCAGGCACGGGCAAAGGCGCGTGGCATCCCCAATTTCCACATCTTCGGCGAAGTCTATGTAGACGCGGTCGATCCCGGCGCGCTCGCTTGGTATACCCACGCGGCGGGCTTCACCGCGGTGCTCGACTTTGGCTTCGCGCGCGCGGCAATCGATGCCGTGAGCGGGACGAAAGGCACCGACGAATTTGCGCGGCTGTTCGACGGCGATGCACTCTACAACGGCGGGGCAGGGGCCGCGCAACAGCTGCCGACCTTTCTCGGCAACCATGACATGGGCCGCTTCGCGATGTTCGTGAAAGCGGCGAACCCCGCAGCGAGCGAGGCCGAGTTGTTGCAGCGCGTGATGCTCGGCCATTCGATGCTGCTGACGCTGCGCGGGGTGCCGACGATTTATTATGGCGATGAACAGGGATTCGTCTCGGACGACAAGGATCAACTCGCGCGCGAAAATATGTTCGCGTCGCGGGTCGCCGCCTATAACGACAATGATCTGATCGGCAGCGATGCGACGACCGCGACGGCGAATTTCGATCCCGCGCATCCGCTCTATCGCCATATCGCGGCGCTGTCCGAAATCCGGGGCAAAACGTCGGCGTTGACGCGCGGTTCCACCAAGGTCCGCGCCTTTTCCGGAAAGCCCGGTCTGCTCGCCGTGTCGCGTTTCGACCCCGATACGGGACGCGAAGTTCTGCTGGCCTTCAATACGTCTGCAGTGCCGTTGTCGGCCAATATTGCCATCGATATGAAAAGCGCGGGCTTTACCGCGCTCCACGGCGACTGTCCGGCAAGCTCCGCCGCGCCGGGTAGTCTCCATCTTTCCCTTCCCGCCTTTGGCACGATCATCTGCCAGGCCAGCGAATAAGCAAAGACCACGCCATAATGACCCAGCCGCTCGTTCAAAATGCCAGCTCGCCCGCCGCCGCAGAAGCGCCGTGGTGGAAAGGCGCGGCGATCTATCAGATCTACCCGCGCAGCTTCGCCGATTCGAATGGCGACGGGATCGGCGACCTTGCCGGTATTGCCGCGCGGCTCGACTATGTCGCCTCGCTCGGCGTCGACGCGATCTGGCTTTCGCCCTTCTACCCTTCGCCGATGGACGATTTCGGCTATGACATCGCCGATTATGAGGGCGTCGACCCGATCTTCGGCACGCTCGCCGATTTCGACGCGCTGGTCGCGCGCGCGCATGCGCTGGGTCTGAAGGTGACGATCGACCTCGTCTTCGCGCACACCTCCGACCAGCACCCATGGTTCGCGGCCAGCCGCGCGAGCAAGGGCAATGACAAGGCCGACTGGTATGTCTGGGCCGACGCAAAGCCCGACGGATCGCCGCCGACCAACTGGCAGTCGGTGTTCGGCGGCCCGGCGTGGACGTGGGACGCGCGGCGCGGCCAATATTATATGCACAATTTCCTCGGCACCCAGCCGCAGCTCAACGTCCACAACCGCGCGGTGCAGGACGCGCTGCTCGGCGTCGTGCGTTTCTGGCTCGACCGCGGGGTCGATGGCTTTCGCATCGATGCGATCAATTTCTCGATGCACGATCCCGAATTGCGCGACAATCCGCCCGCGCCGCCGTCGAACAAGGTCCGCACCCGCCCGTTCGATTTTCAGCAGAAAATCTACAACCAGTCGCATCCTGACATCGCGCTGTTCCTCGAACGCATCCGTGCGCTGACGGATCAATATCCGGGCAGTTTCACGGTGGCCGAAGTGGGCGGCGACGATGCGGTGCGCGAAATGAAACTGTTCACCGCGGGGACAAGCCGACTCAACAGCGCCTATGGCTTCGATTTCCTCTATGCCGACCGGCTGACGCCGCAACTGGTGCGCGAGGCGGCCGAACAATGGCCCGATTCGCCCGGAATCGGCTGGCCAAGCTGGGCGTTCGAAAATCACGACGCGCCGCGCGCCGTGTCGCGCTGGACTCCCGCAGGTGTCGACACCGCGGCCTATGCGCGGATGAAGATGGCGCTACTCTGCGCGCTGCGCGGCAATATCATCCTCTATAATGGCGAGGAGTTGGGACTTGATCAGGTCGAGATTCCGTTCGAGCTGGTGAAGGACCCCGAGGCGCTCAAGAACTGGCCGCTGACGCTGTCGCGCGACGGCGCGCGCACGCCGCTGCCATGGGCGGCAGGCGAATCCCACGCTGGCTTTTCCAGCGCCGATCCGTGGCTGCCGCTCGGCTCGGGGCATGGCGCGCTCGCGGTCGACCGGCAACAAGGTGACCCTGCTTCGCTGCTCAACCTCACGCGCCATCTGTTGGCGCTACGCAGCGCGCACCCCGCGCTGCGTATCGGCCGCGACGCGCACTGGATTGCCGAAGGTGACCTGCTCGGTTTCGACCGGGTCGCGGATAGCGAGCATATTCGCTGCCTCTTCAATCTCGGCGGCGGGACGATCGATATCGCGGCCCATGCCGTGGGTGGCGTGCCGATCGCCACGTTGAATGCCGCCGATCCGTCGCATTTGCCGCCTTGCGGCGCTCTCTGGCTGAAACTTGAAGGAACAAATTGATGCGTAGCCTGTTCGCCGCCCTCCCGCTGCTCGCCGTGACATCGGCGCCCGCCTTTGCGCAGGATGCGCGGCCCGTGCAGACGGCATCGTCGCCCGACGGCGCCATCACCCTCACCGTATCGACCGACAATGACCAGCGGCCGACCTGGTCGTTGTCGCGCAAGGGCAAGCTGCTGATCGCGCCGTCGAAACTTGGCTTTATTCTCGGCGACCGCGTCGGGCTGCAACGGGGCTTTGCGATCGAAAGCGTCGAGCGCGCGAGCGGCGACACGCGCTGGGAACAGCCATGGGGTGAGCGCCGCTTCGTGCGCGACCGGCATAATGAACTGCTCGTCCGTTTTCGCCAGAACGAGAGTTGGGGCGGCCATGCGATGAACGTCCGCTTCCGCCTGTTCGACGACGGCGTCGGCTTCCGCTACGAACTGCCCGAGCAGGCGGGGCTGAAGACCGCGAAGATCGTTGACGAGATCACCGAATTCGACATCGCGCCCCAGGGCACTGCATGGTGGATCACCGGCGGCGAGTGGAACCGCTACGAGCAGATTTATCAGCAGACACCGATCGACGCGGTCGCGACGGCGCACACGCCGATCACGATGCGCCTCGACGACGGTACCCATATGTCGTTCCACGAGGCTGCCCTGGTCGACTATGCGGGGATGTGGTTCAAGCGCGTCGAGGGGCGGAAGTTCCGCGCGACCCTGTCGCCTTCGTCGAAAGGGCCGCGCGTCATCCGCGATTTGCCATTCGCGACCCCTTGGCGGACGATCCGCATTGCCGACAATGCGGCGGGGCTCGTCGAGAGCGACCTCGAACTCAACCTCAACGAACCGAACAAGCTGGGCGACGTCAGCTGGGTCAAGCCGATGAAATATATCGGCATCTGGTGGGGCATGATCCGCGGCCCGTGGAGCTGGGCCGAGGGGCCGCAGCATGGCGCGACGACCGAACGCACGAAGCAATATATTGATTTCGCCGCGAAGCATGGCTTCGGCGGCGTCCTCGTCGAGGGCTGGAACAAGGGCTGGAACGGCAACTGGTTCGGCCATGGTCATGACTATAGCTTCACCGAGGCCTATCCCGATTTCGACCTGAAGGCGGTCACCGATTACGCGCGCAAAAAGGGGGTGACGTTGATCGGGCACCACGAAACGGGCGGCAACATCGCGGTTTACGAGGCGCAGCTGGACGATGCGATGAAGCTGTACGGCCAGCTCGGCGTCAAGGCGGTGAAGACCGGTTATGTCGCCGACGCCGGCGGGATCATCGCGCCGGGCGATGCGCCGGGCGAAACGCGGATGGAATGGCATGATGGCCAGCGGCAGGTGCAGCATCATCTCAAGGTCGTCGAAACCGCCGCCAAATATCACGTCGCGGTGAATCCGCACGAACCCATCAAGGATACCGGGCTTCGCCGCACCTATCCGAACTGGGTAGCGCGCGAAGGCGCGCGCGGCATGGAATATAATGCCTGGAGCGACTTCGGCAGTGGGCCCGACCATGAACCGACGCTGGTCTACACGCGGATGCTGTCGGGGCCGATGGACTATACGCCGGGAGTGCTGGGTCTCGAGGGATCGAACAAGGCGCCGTTCGCATCGACGCTCGCAAAACAGCTCGGACTCTATCTTGCCATTTATTCGCCGATCCAGATGGCCGCCGACTTCATCGAAAGTCTGGAGGCGCATCCGCGCGAGCTGGAATTCATCAAACAGGTCCCCGCCGACTGGGCGGAGAGCAAGCTGATTGCGGGCGAGGTCGGCGACTATGCGATCTTCGCGCGCAAGGATCGCGCCAGCGCCGACTGGTATGTCGGCGGGGTCAACGATGCGACCGAACGCACGCTGACGCTCGGCTTCGATTTTCTCGAACCGGGCAAAAGCTACACCGCGACGGTCTGGAAGGACGGCGATGGTGCCACCTATCTGACCGACGCGCGTCACCGCATCGCCTATGACCAGATCAAGGTGAAGAAGGGCGATACATACAAGCTTTGGCTCGCGCCGGGCGGCGGCGCAGCAATGCGGCTGTCACGCGACTGACGCTGTCACGCGACTGGCAAGGGCGCCGCGACACCGCCTGCGTCCTGGGTGCCGCTTTACGGCGCGCGGCTCAGGCGGTGGCTTCGCGGCCGCGCATCTTGGTCGGCGCCATGCCAAAGCGGCGCGCGAAGGCGCGCGTAAAGCTGGCATTGCTCATATAGCCGCAATTATAGCCGATGCTCGATATCGGAAGGTCGCTTTGCGCGAGCAACTGGCGCGCGCGTTGCAGCCGCCGTTCGCTCACGGCCTCGGCGACGCTGCATTGATAAAGTTCGCGAAAACCCCGCGTCAGCTTGGCTTTGCTGAGGCCGCAGCGGCGCGCGACATTGCCGACCGTCAGCTTTTCCTGCCACTTCTCGTTGACCAGCTGGTGCGCGGCGGCGACGCGGGTGATGTCGAGCTCGCTCAGCGATGTGGTGCCCCCCACTTCCACCATGCGGTCGGCGGCGAGCTCGGCGAAAAGCTGGCACAGCAGTTCTTGGCTGCGCGCACTGCGCAACATGTCGTCGACTTCGCTGTCGCCTTCGACCGCAACCACGGCGCGGCCGAGACCGCGAAGATTTGCGGGGAGATACCAGCGTCCATCGGCCTTGGGGCGGCGGGCGAACAGGCGGTCGCATGCGGCGCGGCTGATCGCGAGCACGACCAGATGATCGTCGGCGGGGCCGGAAATGTCGCCGGGGAGGAGCATCGAGACGGCAGGCTCTCCAATGTCGCCGAAGCCGAAGATCAGCGCGTCGGGCGGCAGGTACGCGGCGTCACAGGGGCCGCGGCCGACGAAGCTCGTAAACTCCGGAGAAATGCGAATGGATAGCTTTTTTGTCATCCTGTCATCCCAGCGAATCGGGGTATCAGTGGCGGCGCCATGTCGTATGTGCAATCATCTGGGGCCTATCCGATACGCAAATTTTCTTTGCCGATTGTTCCGACAGATTTTGCCGTGCGGCTTGATTGAAGCGATAAATACGCAAATATGTGCTAAATGAGAAAAACGATTGAAAGGACTCCGATGCCGGCAACGCGCCAGCCCATTCCGACCGGCAGCGATCGTCGGACCGCCGTCGACGGCAATCCTGGCGTATTTTTGCGAGAACTCCGGACCGAAAAAGGTTGGACGCTCGCCGAGGTAAGCGAACGCACGCGTATTCCGGTTTCAACCTTGTCAAAGATTGAAACGGGCAAGATGTCGCTGAGCTACGAAAAGCTGCTGCGGTTGAGCCAGGGGCTCGATATCGATATCACGCAGCTCTTTGCTGCGGCCAGCTCGATCCCGGCCGCGACGCATACGGCGACGGGTCGGCGCAGCATCACCCCCGCGGGTGAGGGGCCTTCGATCCAGACCGCCACCTATAATTACACCTACCCCTCGGCGGATCTGCTCAACAAGGCGTTGAATCCGATGATCATCGATATCCAGGTGCGCTCGATCGAGGATTTTGGCGAGTTGATGCGCCATTCGGGAGAAGAATATGTCCTTGTTCTCGAGGGCGAGTGCGAATTTCATACCGACATGTACGCACCCTCGCGCCTGAAAACCGGCGATTCGGCCTATTTCGACGCGTCGATGGGGCATGGTTATGTCGCCGTGGGCGACGGGCCATGCCGTATCCTGTCGGTGTGTTCGGCGAACGACGCCGATTTGAAATCGGTACTGCATCCCGTTCACGCCGAATAGGCGTGTCGCGCCGGCGAAGCGATCCGCCGAAAAAAGAAAATCCCCAATCTCTCGCCCGCGCTGCCCCAACCCGAGGGCGGTGATGCTTCCCCATTGACAAATTTCTATTTGGGATGCCTATATCCAGAATTGAAAATCTTTCAAAAATAGAAATTTCGCGACGCGGCGTTGCGGCTCGCGAAGTCGAAAGGGGAGGGTGAATGCGGTTTTTGGGTTCATGCGCCGTGCTGGCTGCGGCAGTGCTGGCCGGGTTGATCGCGCCGCCCATGACGGGGGCCGCAGCGCAAACGGCGTCCAAGCCGGTGGCCGAGACGCACGGCGGCCGCCTGCTCCCCGCTCCCGCTATGGTGAAAAGCGATGTCGACGCGTGGCTCGACGGCTATATGCCCTATGCGCTGAAGCGCGGCGATGCGGCGGGCGCGGTGGTGGTGGTGGTCAAGGACGGCAAGGTCCTGACGCAGCGCGGCTTCGGTTACGCCGATGTCGGCACGCGCCGCCCGGTCGATCCCGAAACCACGCTTTTTCGCCAGGCATCGGTATCGAAACTGATCACCTGGACCGCGGTGATGCAGCTTGTCGAGCAGGGCAAGATCGATCTTGATAAGGACATCAACGCCTATCTTGATTTCCGGATTCCGGCCTTTGCTGGCAAGCCGGTCACGATGCGCAACCTGATGACGCACACCGGCGGCTTCGACGAAGTGCAGCGCGGGCTCAACAGCTATGACCCCAAAAAGATTCCGTCGCTGGGCGATGCGCTCAAACGCCAGGTGCCGCCCCGCATCTACGCGCCGGGCACGACACCGGCCTATTCGAATTACGGCACCTCGCTGGCTGGCTATATCGTCGAACGCGTGTCGGGGCTCTCCTACGATGACTATGTCGAGCGATACATTTTTGCGCCCACCGGCATGACGCGATCGACCTTCCGCCAGCCGCTCCCCGCGGCGCTGCGGCCGCTGATGGCGAGCGGATATATGCTGGGGTCGGGCAAGCCGGGCCGGTTCGAACTGAGCAGTCTCGCGCCATCGGGCGCCATGACCGCGTCGGGTGCCGACATGGGCCGGTTCATGCTGGCGCATCTCGCCAATGGCCGGGCGCTGATGAAGCCGGAAACTGCGGCGCAGATGCACACCACGATCCTGCGGCTGGTTCCGCCGCTCAATGGCATGGCGCTCGGCTTTTACGAACAGAATATCAACGGCCGTAAAGCGCTGTCCCATGCCGGTGACAGCCTCAATTTCCACAGTCAGCTCTGGATCTTTCCCGAGGAAAAAGTCGGCATCTATATGTCGATGAACGCGGCGGGCACGCAGAATGTATCGGGGCCGATCCGCGCCCATCTGTTCGAAGCCTTCGCCGATCGCTATTTCCCATTCGAGCAGCAGGACGGCCGCGTCGATGCCGCCACTGCGCGCGAACATGCGCGCATGATGGTGGGGACGTACAACAAGACCCGACGGCTGGAGACTAGCTTTCTCAAGGCGATGGAACTGGTCGGACAGGTCAAGGTCACGCTCGACCGCGACGGCGGACTCCGGCTGAGCCTGGCTTCGGGTCTCGGCGGACAGGCCCGCAAATGGGTCGAAATCGAACCCTTCGTCTGGCGCGAGCAGGATGGCAAAATGCGCCTCGCCGCCAAGGTCGAAAAGGGCCGGGTCGTCCGCTTCAGCCTCGATTCCGCGTCGCCCTATCTCGCGTTCGATCGGGTGCCCTGGTATCTGTCGACCGCGTGGATCACCCCGGCGCTGCTGGCCAGCCTTGGCGCCTTGCTGCTGACGGCGATTGCGTGGCCCGTCTCGGTACTCGCCCGCCGACGCTATGGCGTGAAGGCCGATCTCGCACCCGCTGCGCTGAAAAGCTACCGGCTGACGCGCGGCTTTTCTGCCCTCGCCGTCGCGGTCATGGCTGGATGGCTGTTGTTCGCGACCAAGCTGCTCGCCGATTTTTCGTCGCTAAGCGGCGAACTCGACTGGGCCCTCATCACGCTCCAGATCGCAACCCCCGTCGTGTTCCTCGGCCTGATGGCCAGTGCGATTTGGAATATCCGGCATGTGTGGACGAGCAAGCGCGGCGGGTTCGCAAAATTCTGGAGCCTCGTGCTGCTGGCGAGCGCGGTGGTCCTCTTGTGGATCGGTGTCGGCTTTAATCTGATCGGCTTTGGCACTGGCTTCTGAACGGTGACCATAGCGAGCGTTCATCCCGCGCGCTCGCCGCCCGAAACCAAAAGAAAATTCTCCAATCGTATTGCAATTGTCAAAATTGGAAAATAATGTCCCGGACAGGTCAACAGAGGTGGATGCGGGATGATGTCGTGACGATCTCGGATTCTGCGCCGCCTCGGATTTTGGTGAAAGACGTGAACATTCAAACTTCCCCCCCTATCGCCGCCGGTGCATTGCAATTGCCCCAGCCCTATCTGCTGTTCCTCGGCGACACGACGATCCGCGGCTATGCGAAGACCGCCTTCGGTCTTCGCGACTGGGCGCCCGAGAAATGTGTGGGCGAATATGCGCTGCCCGGCGCGACGGTCAGCGTCGGGCTCGAGCAGCTGGCGCCGGCCGCGGCGCAGGCGCGGGGCGCGCGTTCGCTGCTCATCGGCGTCGCGAACAGCGGCGGCGTCATTCCGGAGAGCTGGATGCCTGCGCTGTTCGAGGCGCTCGATGCGGGGCTCGACATCGTCAGCGGCATGCACATGCGGCTGGCCGACATGCCCGAACTCGCCGCGCGGGCGCAGCGGCTCGGCCGTCAACTGATCGACGTGCGCCACCCGCCCAACGGCTTGCCCGTCGGCACAGGGCGCAAGCGGAGCGGCAAGCGGCTGCTCACCGTCGGAACCGACTGTGCACTCGGCAAGAAATATACGGCGCTGGCCCTCGCGCGCGCTTTTGCCGAGCGCGGCGTCGACGCCGATTTCCGCGCGACGGGGCAGACGGGCATCATGATCGCCGGCGGCGGCCTGCCGATGGACGCGGTGGTCTCCGATTTCGAGGCGGGTGCGGCGGAGGCGGTGAGCCCCGATGCGGCGGACGATCATTGGGATGTGGTCGAAGGGCAGGGGTCGCTGTTTCATCCCGCCTATGCCGCAGTGTCGCTCGGCCTGCTTCACGGAAGTCAGCCCGACGTGATCATCGTGTGTCACGAGCCCGGCCGCGAAGAGATATTGGGTTCGCCCGGCTATCGTTTGCCAAGCATCGAGGAAACGATCGATCTCAACTTGCGGCTGGGTAGCCGGACCAATCCGGCAATCCGCTGCGCGGGCGTCTCCTATAATACCGCGCATATGACGGAGGATGAGGCCGCCGCGCTGATGGCGGCCGAAAGCGAAAGGCTCGGCCTTCCGGTCGCCGACCCGATCCGCGGCGGCGAGGCGTTCGCGCGGCTGGTTGATAGCTGCCTCGCATGAATGCAGTGGCCGCCCCGGCAGCCGCGGCAGGACCCTCGTGGTTCCAGCGTTTCCTGCTGCCGGGTTTTGCCTTCAAGGCTGTCGTGATCGGAGGTGGTTACGCCACCGGGCGCGAACTCGCGGAATTTTTCCTGCCGAGCGGGCCATGGGGCGGATTGGCCGCCATGCTGTTGGCGATGCTGCTGTGGAGCATTATCTGCGCCACGACCTTCTCGCTCGCGCGGGTGATGGGGGCGTTCAATTATCGCAGTTTCTTTGAAGGACTTCTTGGCCGCGGCTGGATTTTGTTCGAGATCGCTTATGTCCTGCTCGTGACGCTGGTGCTCGCGGTGTTCGGCGCCGCTGCGGGCGAGATTGGCACGTCGATTTTCGGCTGGCCGTCGCTTGCGGGCACCGCGTTGCTCGCGGCGTCGATCGCGCTGTTCGTGACCTTCGGCAATGCGTCGGTCGAGGGATTGTTCAAATATGTCTCCTTCCTGCTCTATGGCGTCTACGCGCTGTTCATGGTCTTGGCACTGAGCAGTTTCGGCGACGAGATTGCGGCGCGTTTCGCCATTCCCGCGCCGTCGGACGGCTGGATCCTCGGCGGGCTGACTTATACGGGATATAATGTCATCGGCGCGGTGGTGATCCTGCCGGTGATCCGCCATCTGACCAGCCAGCGCGATGCGGTGGTCTCGGGCCTGATCGCCGGCCCGCTCGCGATGGCGCCCGCCATCCTCTTCTTTGTCGCGATGATCGCCTTTTATCCTGGCATCATGGCCGAGACTTTGCCCTCGGATTTCATGCTGCGGCAACTCGACATGCCGCTGTTCCAACTGCTGTTCCAGTTCATGATCTTCGCCGCTTTACTCGAAAGCGGTGCCGGGTCGGTCCACGCGATCAACGAGCGCGTCGATGCCGCGCGCCAGTCGCGCGGCGGCGCGCCGCTTGGCAAGCGGGCGCGGGCCGGCATCGCGGCGGCGCTGCTGATCGGCTGCATGGTCCTCGCCGACCGCTTCGGCCTCGTGACGCTGATCGCCAGCGGCTATCGCTTTCTCTCGTGGGTTTTTCTCGCCGTCTATGTCGTGCCCTTGCTGACGGTCGGCGTGTACCGGCTTGTTCGCAACCGGAAACAACAGCTTCAACTCGCCGTTCAGGGGAATATGACGTGACGAAAGCAACTGGCTGGGCGCGGGTTCGGCGCTGGGTGAAGCGTATCTTGCTGGCTCTGCTCGCGCTGTTGTTGCTGCTCATCGTCGTCGGCGCGATCTATGAGGCGCTCGGCCGCAAGAACGCGCAGGCGAAATATCCGCCGCCCGGAAAGCTCGTCGATATCGGCGGCCGCAAGATGCACATCGATTGCCGCGGCACCGGATCGCCGACCGTGATCCTGGAATCGGGCCTCGGCACGGGCGGCACGACTGACTGGACGCTGGTCCATGACGAGATTGCCAGCTTCACGCGGACCTGCGCCTATGACCGCGCGGGGATCATGTGGAGCGACGCCAAGAATAGTCGGCAGGATGCCGCCGCGGTGACCGAGGATTTGCACAAGCTATTGAAGGGGGCCGGAATATCGGATCGGCTGGTCCTCGTCGGTCACTCGATCGGCGGCCCCTATACGCGGACCTATGTCGGTAAATATGGCGAGCAGGTAGCCGGGCTGGTGATGGTCGATCCGTCGCAGCCCGACCAGGTCGCGCGCCTCGCGAAAGTCGTGCGTATCGACGTTCATCCCAAGCGCGCGTCGGCGCTGATCCACACGGCAAAGGCATTGGCGTGGACCGGCATCGTCCGTTTCGTGATCACGCGCGGCGACAAGCCGCAGCTCCGGACCCCGGCCGAAACCAAAAGGCTCGGCGACGCGGTGACCAAGGCCGCCGCCTACGCCAGCACGTCGATACGGGGTTCGGCCTCCGAACTCGATGGCTTCGACCGCACCATGGATCAGGCGCGCGGGGTCCGCAGTTTCGGAGACCGGCCGCTGATCGTGCTCACCGCAATGGCGCCGATGAAGCCCGAACAGCTGAAAGCCTTGGACTTGAAGCCCGAAGCGGGCGCGCGCTTCAAGCAGGAATGGAAGACGCTCCATACCGAACAGGCCGCCTTTTCAACGCGCGGACGCCAGCAGATCGTGCCCGACGCGACACATTATATCCAGGTCGATCGCCCCGACGTCGTGATTGGCGCGGTTCGCGAGGTCGTCGATGAAGTGCGCGCCGATGCGCAAACGACCGCAAAGAAATGAAAGCAAAAACCGTCAGCCTCCGCGGCTGCGGGAAGGGAGAATTAAGATGAAGCGTAAGATCCTCTTGGGTGCGATGTCGATGCTGCCGTTGCTGCTCGCCGCGAACACCCCGGCGCCCGAATATGACATCGTGATCCGCGGCGGCCGCGTCCTCGACGGCGCGGGCAGCCCGTGGGTTAGCGCCGATGTAGCGGTCAAGGACGGCCGCGTCGTGCGCATCGGTCGTGTCGCCGGGCGCGGTACCAAGGAGATCGACGCAAAGGGCCGTTATGTCTCGCCCGGCTTCATCGACATGATGGACCAGTCGGGCCGCGTGCTGCTCAAAAACGGCGCCGCCGAGAACAAGCTGTTGATGGGCGTCACCACCGTCATCGCCGGCGAAGGCGGACCGCCGGCCGAGGCGGCCGAGATCCCGGCGCACTTCAAGACGCTCGAAACACAAGGCATTTCGGTCAATTACGGCACTTACTATTCGGCGACGCAGGCGCGCGTGAAGGTGATGGGTGACGGGGCCGGGCAACCAACGGCCGCGCAGCTCGCGGCGATGGGCCGCGAGGTCAAGATCGCGATGGAGAATGGCGCATTCGGCATCACCAGCGCGCTGATCTATCCGCCGAGCAGCTTTCAGACGACCGCAGACCTCGTCACGCTGGCGAAAGTCGCGGCGCAGTGCGACGGTTTCTACGCCACCCATATGCGCGACGAGAGCGAAGGGCTGGTCAAGGCGATCGAGGAAGCGATCGAGATTGGCGAGAAGGGCGGGGTGAAGGTTGAGATCTTTCACCTCAAAGCCGCCTATGCCCCCGGCTGGGGCAAGCTGATGCCGCAGGCTGTCGCGACGATCAACGCGGCGCGGGCGCGCGGCGTCGACGTCGCGGCGGACCTCTATCCTTATACCGCGGGCGGCACGGGCCTTGAGATCATCGCGCCGAGCTGGGTGTGGGCCGACGGGGTCGAGAAGGGGATCGAGCGGCTGCGCGATCCCAAGGTGCGCGAGCGGATGAAGAAGGAAGTCGCCGCTGGATCGATGCCCGGCTGGTCGAACCTGGTCCACGCATCGGGCGGCTTCGCCAACGTGCGGCTCGCCAATGGGTTCAGCGAGAAATACAAACCCTACCACGGCAAGAGCCTCGCCGAGATCGGCAAGGCGCTGAATCGCGATCCGGCCGATGTGGCGTGGGATATCTTGCTCGAAGGCCTGCCGAACCGCTCGGTCGCGCTCTATTTCATGATGAGCGAGCAGGACATCGAAACCGCGATCAAACAGCCGTGGGTCAGCATCGGCAGCGATGCGGCGGCATCCGAGAAGGCGGGCGAGATGGACGCGCTCGGCCTGCCGCACCCGCGCGCCTATGGCACCTTCCCGCGCATCATCGCCGAATATGTGAAGCGCCGCCCGGTGCTGACGCTCGAGGATGCGGTGCGCAAGATGACCGGCTGGCCCGCGCAGCGCATGGGGCTGACCGACCGCGGGCTGATCCGCGACGGGATGCGCGCCGATATCGTGGTGTTCGACTTGGACAAGCTCGACGATGTCGCGAGCTGGGAAAAGCCGACCGCGTCGCCGACCGGGATCGAAACAGTGATCGTCAACGGCGTCGTCACGATTGCGGGCGGCAAGCACACCGGTGCCAAGGCGGGCGCGGTGCTGCGCCATAGCTGCGGGGTCTGAGGATATGACGAAGTATATTCCCGGCCTTGGTCTCACCGCCCTGGCGCTCATCGTCTCCGCGCCGGCCTTTGCCGCCGCCCCGGCAATTGCGACGCCCGAAGATCTCGGCACGGCGGTTTCCGCGCAAATCGCGTGCGCCAGCATCTTCGTGGCGGATCGCGCGGAGGCCGATGTGCTGCGCGACGACATTCACGCGTTCGCGCCGTTCACGAAGGCGGTGGTACTGGCAGTCGACCGCAAGGCGCGCACCGTCACGGCCTCGGCGCCCGGCACGGCGACGCGCACCGCGCTGTACCGCCCGGTCGCCGGCTGCACCTTACTGACGGGCGACATCCCGATTGCCACACTCGACGCACAGGCGGCGAAGCTCAGGCCGACGCGGGGGAATGCCGCGAAGCCTTGGCCGGTCGGCGACGCCCCGGTGCCCCGGCTGGTGGCGGCGGCCGAAGCCAGGCTTGACCGCGCCGCGCTCGACAAGGCGGTGCGCGCCGCCTTCGACGAACAGAATAAGGGCGGCTATCCCGATACGCGCGCGATCGTCGTCGTGCAGGGCGGGGCGATCGTCGCCGAACATTATGCGCCGGGGTTCGACCGGAACACCGAACTTCTCGGCTGGTCGGCTTCGAAGAGCATCATGGGAACGCTGGTCGGCCTGTTGGTCGACGACGGCGTCCTCAAGCTCGACGATCCTGCGCCGGTCCCCGAATGGCAAGGCGAGGGCGATCCGCGCGGCAAGATCACGCTGCGCCAGCTGCTGACCATGTCGAGCGGCCTGACTTTCAGCGAAAGCTATGTCCCCGGCAATGACTCGATCAAGATGCTGTTCGAAACGGGCGACATGGGCGCGATGGCGGCGGCAAAACCGCTGAAGGACGCGCCCGGCACCAACTGGAGCTATTCGTCGGGGACCACCAACATCTTGTCGCGCATCGTGTTCCAAGCGACTGGCGGGACGCTGGAGGGCATGACGCGTTTTGCGCAAAAGCGGTTGTTCGAGCCCACGGGCATGACCAGCGCGCTGATCGAACCCGACGAGGCGGGGGTGCAGGTCGGGAGCTCCTACGCCTATGCCACCGCGCGCGATTGGGCGCGCTATGGGTTGCTCCATCTCAACAAGGGCAGGGTGGGGGGCAAACAGTTGCTCTCCAAGCACTGGCTCGGTTTTGCGGTCACGCCGATGACGGCCGCGCCGCGCCCCGTCTATGGCGCGCAGCTCTGGCTGAACCACGCCGAAGCCGGTGGCGAGCGCCGCAAGCTCTATCCCGACCTGCCGACCGATACCGTCATGGCGCGCGGTCACAGCTTCCAGATTGTCGCGGCGATTCCGTCGCAGGATGCGGTGATCGTCCGCCTTGGCTGGACGCCCGAGGGACACACCTTCGACTGGAACAAATATCTGTCGCAGATCGCCGCCGCGCTCGCGCCCGCCGCGCCTGCGCCCTGAACGGACCAAAGGACAAAACCGATGACGACCAATGCCCCCCTCTCTCTCGATCTCGCGATTGAGTCGCTGCCGCTCGCCAAGCCGTTCCGCATCTCGGGGCATGTCTTCACCGATACGCCGGTGGTCCTTGTCACGCTTTCGGACGGCGAACGCAGCGGGCGCGGCGAGGCGTCGGGGGTTTATTATCTCGGTGACGATGTGCCCGCGATGGCGGCCGCGATCGAGGGCGTGCGCGGCGCGGTCGAGGCGGGAGTAACGCGCGAGCAGCTCCAGACGCTGCTCCCCGCAGGCGGCGCGCGCAACGCGCTCGACTGCGCGCTGTGGGAGCTCGAAGCGCGGCGCAGCGGCGTGCCGGTCTGGGAACTCGCTGGCCTCGCCGAACCGCGTCCGCTCCGCACCACCTTCACGCTCGGGGCTGACGATCCCGATGTGATGGCACGAGGCGCCCGCGACTATGCACAGGCGCGCGCGTTGAAGCTCAAACTCACCGGCGACCTCGACGTCGATATTGCGCGGGTGCAGGCCGTGCGCGCAGCGCGGCCCGAATGCTGGATAGGCGTCGACGCCAATCAGGGCTTTGCCATCGGCGATCTCGACGCGCTCGTCGCTGCGCTCGTTGCCGCCGACGTCAAACTGCTCGAACAGCCGCTCGCGCGCGGGCGCGAAGCCGACCTGAGCGGCTACCAGTGCCCGATCCCCATCGCCGCCGACGAAAGCGCGCTGACGCTGGCCGATGTCGAGAGCCTCGTCGGCCGCTTCGACGTCGTAAACATCAAGCTCGATAAATGCGGCGGGCTGACCGAGGGCCTCGCCATTGCAAAGCGTGCCCGCGAGCTCGGGCTTGGCGTGATGGTCGGCAATATGGTCGGCTCCAGCCTCGCGATGGCGCCTGCGTTCATTGTCGGACAGCTCTGCGACATCGTCGATCTCGACGGCCCGATCTTCCTCGCCGGCGATCGCAAGCCGTCGATCGAATATGTCGACGGCAACGCGTGGTGCGGCGAGGCGATCTGGGGCCGCGAAGTCGGCCGATAACGATCACGCGACAGGGAGAGACAGGATGAAAAAGACGATATTCGCGGGCCTCGCACTGGCGGCGCTGATCCAGCCGGTGGCCGCGCAAGAACTGGCCGCGACCTACATCCACGCCGGGCGCCTGCTCGCCGATCCGGCGAGCGGGCGGGTTGAGACGAACAAGACGATTGTCGTCGAGGGCGGAAAGGTCGCCGCGATCCGTGATGGTTTCGTCGGCGAGGGCAGGATCGTCGACCTCAGCGACCATTTCGTCATGCCGGGCTTCATCGACAGCCATGTCCACCTGACCTTTGAATCGAGTCCGACAAGCCGCCTCGACGCGGTGACCAAGTCGACCGTCGATCAGGCGTTCGACGGGGTGGTCTTTGCCAAAAGGACGGTGCGCGCCGGGTTCACGACCGTCGTCGATCTCGGCTCCGATCCGCAGGCGATCAACGCACTGCGCGATGCGACCGCGACGGGCAAGGTCATCGGGCCGCGGATCATCGCCGCGGGCGGCGTTGCGGCGCACGGCGGGCACGGCGACGTCCATGGCTATCGGCAGGAAATCATCGACCTGTTCCGCTCGCCGACCTTGTGTTCGGGCGCCGACGACTGCGCGCGCGCGGTCCGGCTTGCGGTGCAGCAGGGCGCCGACGTCATCAAGACCGCCTCGACCGGCGGCGTCATGTCGAACACAGCGGCGGGGCTGGGCCAGCAGATGAGCGACGCCGAACTGGTCGCGATCGTCGACACCGCGCACCGGCTCGGCCGCAAGGTCGCGGCGCATGCGCATGGCACCGACGGCGTCAATGCTGCGCTCCGCGCCGGGGTCGATTCGGTCGAGCATGGCACTTATCTGGACGCCGAATCGATCCGCCTGTTCAAGGCAAAGGGAAGCTATCTCGTTCCCACCCTGCTCGCCGGCGACACCGTCGCGCGGCAGGCCGAAACCGCCGATTGGATGCCCGCGCCGGTGCGTGCCAAGGCGCGCACGGTCGGCCCGCTGATGGTCGATGCTCTCCGCCGCGCGCATCAGGGCGGCGTTCGCATCGCATTCGGAACCGACAGCGCCGTCTCCAAACATGGCGACAACGCACGCGAATTCGCGCTGATGGTCAAGGCCGGGCTGACCCCGCTGGAGACGATCAAATCCGCGACCGTCTGGGCGGCAGCGCATGCCGGGCTCGAAACCGAAATCGGCACGCTCGCCGCGGGCAAGTCCGCCGATATCGTTGCGGTAAAGGGCGATCCGTTGACCGATGTGCGCAGCCTCGAAACCATGGGCTTCGTGATGGCGCGCGGCGCCGTCGTGCGGGCGGCCGGTGAATGAGGATGCGTTCGATCAAGCTGTCCGCGCCTGCGGCTTAGAACCTCCGCCTCGTGGCGCAGGAAAAGCGCGGCTGGTTTCGCATCCTCTGGCCGCTGCCTTGTGCTGCTTGCCGTGCTCATGCCATTCTATGTCGCATGGACCTTCGGCCTGATCGCGATGACCGTGAATTACTGAGGCCACGATAAATGACGGGTGTCTCGGTCAAGCCGCTGCGGCTCGCCGAACCCTTCAGCACCTTCGGCGGCCGCAACGCCCTCATCATGACGCGCGACGACGGCGCGCATGCCAAGCGGGGCGAGGTGTCGGCAAATGGTGTTCGCCCGATGTGCGTTTTCAGCCAGACGCGGTCGCTCCGTTCCAACATTTCGTCATTCCCCCTTTCGGGGGGATGACGAGTGTGAGGGATGGCCGCTTTCCACCCCAAAACCGCCTTTCGGCGCGGAGCCGCCGAAAAAAGGGGCAGCGATATCGTCGATACCGCTGCCCACCGGGACTAACTGTTAAGACGGCTTAGAAGTTCAGCTTGACGCCTCCCGAGACATAACGCCCGATAACATCATAGTTCGGGGTGATATAGGGCGTGAACGGCGGTTTGCGGTCGAAGACATTGTTGACGTTGCCGAACAGCGTGAACGGCCCCGTCTTGAACTGCAGCCCCAGGTCGACATAGGTGCGGCTGCCGTTCCGGTTGTTCACAATCGGCTGCTGCGTCGGGCCGAGCTGCGTGTTGTAAAGGCCGCCGTCGACATAGCGTACGCGCAGGTTCGCGCCGAAATCATCATTGTCGAACGCGACCGTTCCCGAACCGCGCCATTTCGGGGTCGAGAAGGCGGTTTCGCCGCCGACGATACCCGACACGTCGTTTCCGTTGATCCTGAGGTGAAAGACATGATTGGCGAGCGCGCGGAAGGAGAGGGTGCCGTCGCCCAGGCTCGTCCGGTAAGACGCCTCGATATCTAGCCCGGCGGTGTTGTAATTGGCCAGATTGCGAAATGTGTTCGTCATCGATTCGATGCCGCCGTTCGGCAGGCGGGTGATGACGCCGCCGCACGTCCGGTCGGTCGGGTTCGCCGCATAGCATTGGCGCAGCAGATCCTGCGCGGTCACCGTCGTGATCACATTGTCGATGTCGATCTCATAATAGTCGACCGAGAGGCGGAAGCCCGGAATATAGTTCGGCGAATAGGAGCCGCCGAGCGTCAGAGTGTGCGAGATTTCGGGCGTCAGGTTACGATTGCCGCCGCCGTACACCACCACATTGGCCTGCGGCGTGTTGACCGCGCCGCTGGAATTGGGGAACGGATCGATGACATTGCCGATGTTCGTCGACCGGGTAAGGAAATATTCGGTGATGCTGGGCGAGCGGATGTCGCGCGAATAGACGGCGCGCAGCAGCAGATCATTGACGACGCGCAGTGTGCCGCCGGTCTTCCATGACCAGATGCCGCCGCTGGTGCTGTAATCCGAATAGCGCGCGGCGCCGTTGACCTCGAGCTTGATCGCGTCGGCGATGTCGAGCAGCGGCACGTTTACTTCGGCGAAGGCTTCCTTGACGTTGAAGCTGCCGTTGGTGGCCGACGAGTTGAGCGTGCCCAGCGCGTTCGCCAACGACAGCGGATCGACATAGTTGGTAATCTGCTTTTCCCAGCGCGCATCGGTGCCGATCGCGATGTCGACGGGACCAGCCCAGGTGGAAAAGGGCTGGCCCGACAGGCTGGCGCCCACGGTGTCGAGCTTGGTGGTGGCGATCAACTGCGATCCGCCGAACGCCCAGTCCGCTACGGCTGCCGAGATGCTGCCGTTGCCGAACAGGTTGATTGGCACGCAATTGGGATCGTCGTTGGTCGTCGACGCATCGGCATTGATCCGGCACGTCGGCGTATTGCCCACCAGCACCGCATCGACGCCGTTGTTGAAGCGCGTCTTGATCCGCTGGTTATTGAGGCCCTGATTGATCCGGACTTCACCGTGATCATAATAGAATTTATAGCTCCACCCATCGCCGAACGTGCCGTCGAGGCCGATCGCGCCTTCGAGATTGCGGCGGTTATATTTGAAGGTCATGATTCTGTCGGCGCCGACATCGTCGAGCACGCGGCCGAGGATGAACGGGCCGGTGACGCCGCCAGCGGCGAGCTGGGCGCGGTTCGCCGCTGTCAGGAAGGCGTTGTCGGGCATGATTACGGCAGTCGGGGTTTCGGGGAAGAAACCGTAATTGCCCGTCATGCGGTGATAGCTGAAATTGGCCCAGATTTTGAGCGAGTCGGTCACCTCGAAATCGGCACGGGCGAAGCCGTTGATGCGTTCGTATGGCGTGCTGACCGCGACATAATCGAAGATATTCTGGCCGCCGCCGCCGACGGTCGTCACACCTTGCGTTACGCTGCCGAACGGAAAGCCGCCGATGTTGCCGTCGGGATTGAAAACCAGATTATAGGGCGCGCCGGTGAGGCGGAGGATCGAGCCGCCGTTATAGAGCTGCGTCGAATTGGGGTCCTCGACGAGTTCGAGACGGCCGTCGGGTCGCAGGAATACGCCCGATTCCAGCTTGGGGCGGCCCTTGCGGCTGAGGATGCCGCGTTCGTTCATATAGTCGGCGGCGACCATGAAATGGCCGCGGCCGTCCGCGAAATCGGCGCCCCATGCGATGTCGGCACCATAGCGGGCGCCATCGCCGCGCGACGATACGCCGGCCTGGGCGCCCATCCGCCAGCCGGTGAAATCATCGTCGAGGATGATGTTGACGACGCCGGCGACGGCGCCCGAGCCCCACGCCGCCGATGCGCCGCCGGTGACGACATCGATGCGCTTGACCAGACTCTGCGGCACGGTGTTGAGATCGGCCGCGCCGGAGAAACGGTGCCCGTTGAGCAGCGTGAGCGTGCGAACCGCTCCGAGGCCGCGCATGTCGGCGGTTGAAACGCCGCTGGAGGTGTTGCCGGTCGTCGTCGTCGGGCTCGATGTGGGGCGAAACTGGGGAGTATCGTTCAGAACCTGCGCGATGCTGGGGCGATTGCCCAGCGCCAGCTCGGCCTCGCCGATCACCGTGGTCGGCGTCGGCGCGTCGAAACCTTCGCGCTGAATGCGCGAGCCGCTGACCACGATCTCCTCGTCCGAAACGACGTCGGCCGCGGCGTCGACAGACTGCGCATAGGCCGGGTTCAGACTGACCAGCATCGACAATGCGGTGCCCGCATACCAGCCGGATCGAACGATTTTCATAATTATCCCCTTCGCCTGTGGGTGACAGTTCCTGCCACCCGGTGTTCGCTTATGTTTTACCGCGAGGCTCTCATGATCCTCGGGCTTGCGATTTTCTATAAAGTCGGATTTTTTTGAAAAATCAACCCCAATCGAGACATAATTTTCAATAACAGAAAATATGTCGTCTATATGGCAGCCGTTTCGGCCCGACATTCGAGTGAATCAGGGCATTTCAACCATGTTTCAAAATTTGGCTCGTGCCAACCGCAGACATGCGCAGAGCGCGTCCAAGGCGGCGGCGCCCCATATCGGCAAGACAAAGATGGATTTTCGACGACGCCGCGGTTGCTAGCGGAGGCTTCGTATCAAGGAAGGCGGGCGCCTTGAGACGGCGCGCATGGGACTTCCGGAATTTCGCACATCGTCCAGCCGCCACCCATCGCTTGAAACAGTTGGATCCGCGCAGCGAGTGCGTCGGCGCGGAGTTGGATCAGCGACAGCTCGGCACCGAGCAGCCCACGCTGGGCGTCGAGCTGTTCGAGATAGGGCGAATAGCCTTCGCGGTAGCGGTTGGTCGCCAGCCGGAGCCCCTCGGCCAGCGCGTCGCGCTGCGATTGCGCGGACGCGATCTGGGCGTCGGTCAGGCGGACTGCGGCAAGCGCGTCTTCGACCTCGCGGAAAGCGGTCAGTGCGGTACGGCGATAGGCGAAGGCGGCCTGGTCGCGCTGCGCGCCCGCCGCATCGGCCTGCGCCGTCAGCCGCTCGCCCTGGAATATCGGCGCGAGGATGCTGCCGCCGACCGACCAGATCGAAATCGGGTCGCCGAGCAAGGTTGAAAAGGCTGCGCCAGCGGTCGAACTCAGGCGCACTTGAGGGAGAAACCGCTTGCGCACCGCCGAGAGATTCTTGTCTGACGCTGCAAGCTGATACTCCGCCTGCGCCACATCGGGACGGCGGCGCAGCAGTTCAGACGGCAGGCCATTGGGGACCGCGGGAACGGCGAGGCGATCGAGCGTCGTGCCGCGCTCGATCACGCGCGGTGTGTCACCGACCAGCACGCTCAATCCATCCTCGATCCGCGCTATGACGAGTTCGATCTGCGGCACGATCTGCGCCGTCGCGTCATATTCGGCCTGCGACTGCTGAAGCTCGAGCTTGGGCGAATAGCCCCGTCCGACGCGCGATTTCGCAATCCGCAGCGATTCCGACCGCGCGCGCACCGTTTCGCGCGCGACCTCCAGCCGCGCATCGAGGCCGCGCAGCGTGACATAATTGCTCGCGACAGCCGCGGCGACCGACAGCTGAACGGCCTCGCGTGCCGCCTCGCTCGCGAACCAGCTATCGCGCGCCGCCGATTTCTGGTCGGCGAGGCGCCCGAACAGATCGACTTCATATGCGATCTGGATTTGCGGCTGCGCAAAATTTTGCTCCGACGGCTGGCCGAACGGGCTGACCGAGCGCGAGCGCCCGCTGCTGATCGCCGCATCGATCGTGGGCAGCGTTTGCGCCCGCGCGAGCGTGAAATTGGCGCGCGCCTCGCGGACGCGGGCCGCAGCGACGCCGATGTCGCTGTTGTTGGACAGCGCCTTTTCGACGAGTGCGGCGAGCGTCGGATCGCCGAACGACTGCCACCAGTCACGTTGCGGCGGGGCAACGGGATTGGCGTCGGTTCGCCATGCAACGGGCGGCGTCACGGGCGCGACACTGGTCGTCGCGACGTTCGGCCCGGCGCAGGCGGCGAGAGCCGCCGCCAGTCCGGCCGCCAGCGCGAGCCGTGCTTGCTTCATCGCTTCGATCCGCCGCTTGTGTCGATGCGGACCTCGACCGACATGCCGGGTCGCAGTCGCGCCGCCATCGGTTGCTTGTCGTCGATCTTGATCCGCACAGCGATCCGCTGCGCGACCTTGACGAAATTGCCGGTCGCATTGTCGGCTTTCAGCACCGCGAATTCGGACCCTGCGGCCGGCGACAGATTTTCGATCCGCCCGGACAGCTCGGTACCGCCGAGCGCATCGACGCTGAACCGCGCACGCTGGCCGATCGCCATGTCGCCGGTCTGCGCTTCCTTGAAGTTGGCAATGACCCAGACCTGGCGCGGGACGACCGACAGCAATTGCGTGCCTGCGGTGACATAGGCGCCCACGCGAACGCCGACTTCGGAAAGCTGGCCGTCGGCGGGGGCGCGGATGACCGTGTTGTCGAGGTCGATTTGCGCTAGGCGGAGTTGGGCTTTTGCGGCTTCGACCGCGGCTTCCAGCCCGGCGCGCCCGACGACGACGGTGCGGACGTCCTGCGTCCCGATCGCCCGGCTCGCACGCGCCTGTTGCAGCGCCGCCTGCGCCGCGAGCAGCGCCGCGCGCGTCTGGTCGAATTCGCGGGTCGAGATCGATCCGTCGGCGACGAGCGCGCGGGCGCGGCGCATGTCGGCGTCGGCCTTGGCCAGCTGCGCCTGCGCGTTGGCGATCCCGGCATTCTGGCTGTCGGTGGCGACCTCGCGCGACCGCTGCGCCTGCGCCGAATTGGCGAGCGCCGCCTGCTGCGCCGCGACATTGGCTTCGGCCTGCGCGACGCGCGCGCGATAGATGCGATCGTCGATCGTCGCGAGGATCTGGCCCGCCTTGACCTCTGCGAAATCCTGCACCGGCACATGGGTGACATAGCCGCTGACCTGCGGGCTGATGATCGTGACGCGTCCGCGCACATAGGCATTGTCGGTCTTTTCCGCGCCGCCACTAAAGGGAGGAAGCCGCCACGAATAAAGAATTGCGAGGATTGCAAACAGGGCGACCGCCATGATGACGATCACAGTCGTCCGCGTCTTGTCGGGAGGGCGCCACGCCGACGGCTGCGCCTCGACCTGCGGATCGGCCGGGGCGGGTGTTTCGGGTGGCGGGGCAGCCGCCGCAATTTCGGCTGCCGGCGCGTTCGCCTTTGGCTCGTCGCTCATCTCATTGCCCCTGTTGAGCCTGTGGCTGTGTCTGCGCTTGCAGCCGCTGTACCAATAATATCACCGGCGAAGGCTCATTTCGCCGGCGGATCGCCCGGCTGATCATGAATCCCCATATCGCGGTCAAGACCGCGAGTATGCCGATCAGCAGGAATACGTCATTATACGCAAGGATATTGGCCTCGCGCGTGACTTGCTGGCTGAGCAGCGCGGCACCTTCCGCAGTGCGCAATACGGGATCGCCGATCGTCCCCGCGACGACACGGCTGCCCGCACCGAGCCGCGCGGCGATCAGCGGGTCGCTCGCGACGATATTCTGGACAAGGTCGTGCGAGTGATATTTTTCGCGGACCGTCTGGAACGTGCCGAGCAGCGTGCCGCCCGCGAGCCCGCCGATGCTCTGGCTCATGCTGAACAATACGACAAAGCTGATGAAATTTTTCCCGCCCGCCAGCAGGGTCCGCGCGATGCCGATCACCATCGCCTGCGCGAGGAACAGCAACGACGCAAAGCCGATCAGCGCCTGACTGAGATAGAATTGGCTCGGCCGGGTGAGGTTGGTCGCGTTAGCATCCATGAAGGACGCGATCACGATCAGCACGACCGCGATGATGATGGGCCGCGACAGATTGTCGGGACGAAAAGTCAGCACCGCGGTCGCGAGGCCGGCGATCGAGGCGAAGACGATGATCAGGTTCAGCGTGACCATCTGATCGTTGATCATGCCGACGGTATTGAGAAACCCGACCGATCCGAACGCCTGTTCGGACAGCAGAATGCGGATCGACGCGGCAACCGCCATCAGTCGCAACATCTCGCGCGTGCCGAGCCAGCGCGTGTTGATCAGCGGATTCCTCCGATGATGCTCGACCAGTATCGCCGCCGCGATCAGCGCGACGCTGGCGGCCAGCGACCAGCCGATCCACGGCCGTTCGGTCCACCACTGAATCCGCCCTTGCGACAGCACGGCGATCAACAGCCATAGTCCGGGGGCGAAAAGCGCGAAGGTCAGGAAATCGAGCGGTTCGAACACTTTTTCCCGCTCGCTCGGAGGCAGCGGCTGCGCCCACACGGCGGCGAGCGTCGCCAGCGCCATTCCGAATTCGAACCAATAGAGATTGTGCCAGTCGCCCCAGATCAGCAGCCCCGGCGAGAGCGCGCGCGCGAGCGGTGTCGCCAGCTGCGGGATGCAGATGCCGATCATTACCGCGGCCAGCCGCTTGGGCGCCGGAAGCGCCTGGAAGAAATAAAGGATGGTCAGCGTCGAAAGGCCGCTCGCCGCAATCCCGCTCATCGCGCGCACCGCAACCGAGGTCCAGAAATCGTGGATGAACAAGTGCATCAGCGTCGTCACCGCATAAGCGACGAGCGTGTAGCGGATGAACGGCTGGAGCCCGAACTGCTGGCGATATTTGACGAGCAGCAGGTTCGCGGTGACGTTGGTCATGAAATAGGCGGCGGTCAGCCACGCCGCTTCGTCGCTGTTGAGCCCGAGCGTCCCTTGCGCGAAGTTGAGGTTGACCGTGACGAGCGCGTTGCCGAGACCACCGGTGATCCCGATCAGGCAGCCGATAAGGAAATGGCGCACCATGCGCGACTTCGGGTGGTCGGGATTGGCGGGCGATCCCGGCAGTGTCGGCCGTTCGTGTGGCTTGAAGACATAATCCGCCACGGCGCGCTACGTCGGCTTCCGGGTCACGGGCGCGCCGCGAGCGCGGCCCAGACCGCCATGATCGCACCGCCCAACGGGCTGCGGCGAGTCGGTTCGATAAACATGATTTTCCTTACCGCATCGCTGAATTGCTTGCAGCCACTTAGGTGGTGGTCTTCGCCGAGCTTTTCAGTTGGAATAGGTCTTCCAGAGCCACGCGGCGCAGGCCAGATCCTGCACGATCGAACCCAGCGACTTGTAGATGGTGACGTCCGAAGGGGTGAGGCGGCCCGGCGCCGCCTTCGAAAAGACATGCCCGATCTCGGCCAGCACATGCGCTTCGGCAATAAGCCCGGCGTCGCGTGCGCGCAGATATTCGGCGCCCTGCGCGATCACTCCCTCGCGGTGATCGGGCACGAAACGCGCGCGTGCGACAAGCGCTTCGTCGATTTCGGACGGGCCGGCACGGCTCGAGCCGACGACGTTGATATGCGTCCCGTCCGCTACCTGGGCGTCGAACAGGAATGGTTCGGCCGCGCCCGTCAGCGTGCAAATGATATCGGCGCCGTTTGCGGCGTCGGCAACCGAGGCGGCGACCTGTGCGGCGAGACCGAAATTGTCGGATATCCGGTAGGCAAGCTGCCTCGCCTTTTCGGGCGCGCGGCCCCAGATCCGTATTTCGTCAAGCGGGCGGATATGGCGGATAGCGGCGACATGATGCCAGGCCTGTTCGCCGGTCCCCATGATCGCGAGACGGCTGGCGCCGGGCCGCGCAAGCGCGTCGGTCGCCGCAGCTGAGGCGGCGGCTGTGCGGATCGCGGTGACCTCGCTGGCGTCGATCACGCACACCGGCGCCCCGCTCTTGCGGTCGAACAGGATGGTCACGCCCTGATGCGAGCTGCCGTGCGCCGCGGCGGCGGGAAAAATGCTGATGATCTTCGCGCCAAAGCCGGCGTCGTCGAGCGCGCCCGGCATCACCCCGAACATATCGCCGCCGTCGAGGTCGATGATGCCGCGCAACAACTGACGGCTCCGTCCTTCGGAAAGCGCGATCATCGCCTCGCGCATCAGGCCAATGCAGGTCCGGTGGTCGAGACGCGCGCGAACTTCGGCGGCATCGATGAAGCGGATCGGATCAGCCACCCCAGACGCTTTCGGCGTGGCGCAGGAAATTGAGCCCCATGATCTTTTCGATCCGGCGGCTCGAATAGCCGCGCACGGCGAGCAGGCCGATCAGTTTGCGGAACTGGTCGGGCCCGCGCAGGTCGACGACGAAGGGATAGGTGTCGGGGCGTTCGCCGGCGGCGCTGATCCCCGCCGCGCGGCGTTCGGCGATCTCCTTCGCGAGCACCGCTTCATAGGCTTGCAGATCGTCGATCTGGCCCACCGTGCCGTCGGTGCCGATGCCGACATGATCCTCGCCGCAGATATTCACCGCATGGTCGATGTGGCGGACGACGTCATCGGCGCGGGCGTGGCCCGAGATGTTGAGGAAGGGCATGAAATAGATGCCGATAAAGCCGCCTTTTTCGGCAACCAGCCGCAGCTCGGCGTCGCTCTTGTTGCGCGGGAGGTCGGTGACCGCGCGGCAGCCGGTGTGGTTGATTGAGATCGGTGCCTTCGATGCGCGCGCGGCTTCGAGGCAGGTCTTCTCGCCGCTATGCGACAGGTCGACGATCATCCGCTGCGCGTTCAGCCGCTCGATCACGTCGCGCCCGAATGGCGTGAGGCCGCGGTTGCCGGGCGCCATCGATCCGTCGCCAAGCTGGTTTGCCGGATTATAGGTGAGCTGGAAGATGCGGACGCCCATGTTGGCGAAGATGTCGACGCGGGCGGCGTCCGTGCCCATCATCGCGCCGTTCTGGAAGCCGTAGATAATCCCTATCTTCTTTTCGGCCTTGGCGCGGCGGATGTCGGCGGCGGCCAATATCTTGACGAGGTCGCGCGGATAGCGGCGCAGGAGCATGTCCATTTTGGCGACGTCGGCGACGCTCTTCTCAAACGGTTCAGCCGGACCCGCGACATAGCCGAGGGTGCAGTTGATCGCGGTGATGCCCGACGCGTGCGCCTCGGCCAGCACGCGCGGCGAAAAGGGGTCGGGCGCGTCCTGTATATTCGGGTCGGCAAGGCCGCCGAGGGCATTGACGATCACCCATTCGCGGCCGTCGGGTGCTGCGGCGCCGGCCACCGCCGGCAGCAAAGATGTTGCTGCGAGTCCCGCCGCGCCCGCGAGCATCGCGCGCCGGTCAATCGTCATTTTCAAGCTCCTTCGCGGTCGGTGCGACAAAATCGGCACGCCGATATTCGCGGCCGCGCTTCACGGTCATTTCGATGTGGTCGATATGGGCGATATCGGCGAGCGGGTCCGCCGTCAGCACGACAAAATTCGCGAGCTTGCCAGGCTCGATCGACCCCATATCCTTGTCCTGCCCGGCGGCGCGGGCGCCGACCAGCGTTGCCGAATGGATGACCGCGAGCGGGGGCATGCCGACGTCGCGGGCCAGGTAGCGAAGCTCGGCGTGCACTTCGGGCCAGGCGTCGCCTGCCGGGTTGACGAAGTCGGTGCCGGTCGAAATCGGCAAGCCCGCGCGCCAGGCCTGCTGCGTCAGGCGGATGGTGCGGGCACCGCTGCAACGCAGCGGTTTCGCTTTCGGATCGGCCTTGCGCGCGGCCTCGAACTTGACGAACAGGCTGCCCGTCGCATCGAGGATCGTGCCGCGTGTCCGCATCGCGTCGAAGAGGCGGGCGACCACCGGATCGTCGCCCGTCGGCGCCAACCGCCCCTCGTCGACCGGGGTGCGGTCCTGATAGGCGGCGAGCATTTCGGGCTGCGCTTCGTAGCCGAGATAACAGACATGGCTGACCGAATCGACGCCCGCAGCGATGACCTCGGCCGGGCGGGCGGGGAAAACGGCGCTGTGCGCCCAGATCATCAGCTTCTGCCGGTGCGCCTCGGCGGTGATCGCCTTGACGCGCCCGGCGGGCAGATTGGCGTAGATTTTGATCGCGCTCGCCGACGTGCCGCGCGCCAGCGTGACCGCGGTGCGAAGATCGGTCTCTTTGTCGATCGCTTGCATCCACGGCGCTGTGCCCGGCGTGAAGCCGCGGCTGACCGCAAGGACTCGCGGATCTTCGAAAAAGGACGGACCCGCCATCAGCGCCGCATAATAGATGTCGGGCGCCGGTATCTCGCCGACCAGCGACGCGCGCGAAAGCTCGCCCACCGCCCGCAGATCGTCGGCCATGTCGCGCACTGCGGTTACGCCGCCATAAAGCTGACGCCGCAGGATCGCCTCGGCGCGCGCACGGTTCGGCGGGGTGGCGAGGTGGACGTGGCTGTCGATCAGGCCGGGGATGACGAAGCGCCCGGACAGGTTCACCCGGCGTGCGGTTCCTGACTGCGACGCCAGCGTGCCATGCGCGCCGATCGCCACGATCCGTTCGCCGTCGATCAATATGTCCTGCCGGGATCGCACGGGACCGCCCGTGCCGTCTATAATCGACGCATCGGTGTAAAGCACCTGTTCGGCCGCGTGCGAAGGCGCTGCCGCCATCAGCGACGCCACGGCGCCAAGCGACTGAAGGACAGCGACGAGCGCGTGTGGGCGTGAACGAACCGAGGTCATTCGTCCGTGGCTAGCGTCCTCATTTCATGTCCGCAATCGCCGAACGAAAAGCGTCGCACCCATGCCTGTTCTGCCGCGCGTTAATGTGATAGCGATATGGAATGAATCCGAAATTTTCTGAGCCGACGCGGCCATAAGCCGCGCGGTATGACTGCCTGATCTTTCCCGAGGGCATCCTTGCCCATCGGCAAACAGAAACAGAAACGGACCAACGCGATGCAAACTCCAGAAGAATATGAGCTGTCCCGGCGCGGTGTGCTCGTGGGCGGCGCGGCCTCGGTCGCGACCGTGACGCTGGTCCCGATCGGGACGGCAACAGCGGCCACCCCGGCTGCCAAGACGTCGCCGACCGCCAAGGTCGCCTTCGAGGTGAACGGAACGATGCGCGAGCTTGAGCTCGACACGCGAACGTCGCTGCTCGATGCGCTGCGCGAGCATCTGCATCTGACCGGGACCAAAAAAGGCTGCGACCACGGCCAGTGCGGCGCATGCACCGTCATCGTCGACGGCCGACGGATCAACAGCTGCCTGACATTGGCGGTCATGCACGAGGGCGACAAGGTCACAACGATCGAGGGGCTCGGCACGCCCGACAAGATGCACGCGATGCAGGACGCCTTCGTGACGCACGACGGCTATCAGTGCGGCTATTGCACCCCGGGACAGATATGCTCGGCGGTCGCAGTGCTCGACGAGATCAAGGCCGGCATCCCGAGCCATGTTACCGCCGACCTGACCGCCGCGCCGCAGGTCACCAATATGGAAATACGCGAACGGATGAGCGGCAATATCTGCCGCTGCGGCGCCTATCCCAACATCGTCGCGGCGATCAGCGACGTGGCAGGAGTGAAGGCATGAAAAGCTTCACCTATGAGCGGGTCGACACGCCCGCCGCCGCCACCGCCGCCTTCGCGCGCTCGAAAGGGGCGCGCTACATCGCGGGCGGCACCAACCTCCTCGACCTGATGAAGCTCGAGATTGAGGCGCCCACGCATCTGATCGACATCAGTCGCCTCGCGCTCGACAAGATCGAGCCGACGGCCGAGGGCGGATTGCGCATCGGCGCGATGGTGCGAAATACCGATCTTGCGTCCGACGCGCGCATTCGGCGCGATTATGGACTTGTGTCGCGCGCGCTCGTCGCGGGGGCATCGGGACAATTGCGCAACAAGGCGACAACTGCGGGCAACTTGCTCCAACGCACCCGCTGTCCTTATTTCTACGACACCAATCAGCCGTGCAACAAACGCCAGCCGGGCAGCGGCTGCGCCGCGATCGGCGGCTTCAACCGCACCCTTGCGATTATCGGCACCAGCGATGCGTGCATCGCGACGCATCCCAGCGACATGGTGGTGGCGATGCGCGCGCTCGATGCGAGCGTCGAGGCGGTGAGCGCCGAAGGAAGGACGCGCGCGATCCCGCTCGCCGATTTCTATCGCGCGCCAGGCAAGACCCCGCATCTGGAGACCGTGCTGGCACCAGGCGAATTGATCACGGCCGTGACGCTGCCGAGGCCCGTCGGCGGCAAGCATATCTATCAAAAGGTGCGTGACCGGGCCTCCTACGCCTTCGCGCTGATCTCGGTCGGGCTGGTGGTGCAAGAGGACGGCACCGGGCGCGTCGCGGTCGGCGGCGTCGCGTATAAGCCGTGGCGCGTCGAGGCGGCCGAGGCCGACCTGCCGCGCGGCGCGAAAGCGGTGACCGCAAAACTGCTCGCGGGCGCCAAGACCACGCACGAAAATGCCTATAAGCTGCCACTGGTCGAGCGCACGCTCGCCAGCGTGCTGGCGCAAGCGAAAGGCTGAGCCATGAAATTCGACACCCCCGCCACCACGAACCCGATCGACCAGCTAAAGGTCATCGGCAAACCCACCGACCGCATCGACGGCCCGCTCAAGACGACGGGCACGGCGCCCTATGCTTATGAGCATCAGGATTTCGCCAAGACCCAGGCTTATGGCTATGTCGTCGGGTCGGCGATCGCCAAGGGCAAGATCGCGTCGATGAACCTCGACGAGGCGCGGGCCGCGCCGGGGGTCCTGGCGATCGTCACCGCCGCCAATGCCGGCAAGCTCGACAAGGGTAATTTCAATACGGCAAAGCTGCTGGGCGGCCCCGACGTCCAGCACTATCATCAGGCCATCGCGCTCGTCGTTGCAGAGACGTTCGAACAGGCGCGCGCAGCGGCTTCGCTCGTCCGTGTCGACTATGTGCGCGAAAAGGGCGCCTATGATCTCGCCGGCGCACTCGATGCAGCGGTAAAACCACCAGCCGTGTTCGGCACCGCGCCCGATACCAGTGTTGGCGATTTCGCCGCCGCCTTCGCCGCGGCGCCGGTTCAGTTCGACGGGCGTTATACGACCCCTGACCACGCGCATGCGATGATGGAGCCGCACGCCTCGATCGCGAACTGGGACGGCGACAAGCTGACATTGTGGACCTCGAACCAGATGATCGCCTGGTCGGTCGGCGATGTGGCCAAGACGCTGGGCATCGCGAAGGAGAATGTCCGGCTGATCTCACCCTATATCGGCGGCGGATTTGGCGGGAAATTATTCGTCCGTGCCGACGCGATCCTTGCTGCACTCGGCGCCAAGGCGGCCAAGCGCCCGGTCAAGGTCGCGCTGCCGCGCGCGTTCATGTTCAACAATACGCCGCACCGCCCCGCGACGATCCAGCGCGTCCGGCTGGGCGCCACGAAGGACGGCAAGATTACTGCGATCGGGCATGAAAGCTGGTCAGGCGACCTGCCCGGCGGCGGACCCGAAACCGCGGTGGCGCAGACGCGGCTGCTCTATGCCGGGGCCGACCGGATGACGATGATGCGGCTCGCGGTGCTCGACTTGCCCGAAGGCAATGCGATGCGCGCGCCGGGCGAGGCGCCTGGGCTGATGGCGCTCGAAATCGCCATGGACGAGATGGCGGAAAAGCTCGGGATCGATCCAATCCAATTCCGCATCCTCAATGACACGCAGGTCGATCCCGAAAAGCCCAGCCGACCCTTTTCACAGCGGCGGCTCAACGAATGCCTGAAAACCGGGGCCGAGAAATTCGGCTGGAGCAAGCGGGGGAAACCCGGCGTGACGCGCGACGGGCGCTGGCTCGTCGGCATGGGCGTCGCTGCGGCGTTTCGAAACAATCTCAACGCCACCTCGGCCGCGCGCGCGCGGCTTGATGCGTCGGGCATCGTCACCATCGAAACCGACATGACCGACATCGGGACCGGCAGCTACACGATCATCGCGCAGACCGCCGCCGAAATGATGGGTGTCCCGCTCGACCGCGTCGTGGTCAAGCTTGGCGATTCCAGCTTCCCCGTCTCGGCCGGTTCGGGCGGGCAATGGGGCGCGAACAGCTCGACCGCGGGCGTCTATGCCGCCTGCGCGAAGCTGCGCGACGCGGTAGCGCAAAAGCTCGGCGTGACCGCCGCCGATGCCGTCTTTGCCGACAGCAAGGTCAAAGCAGACCGGCGCAGCTTTGCGCTCGGCGACGCCGCGAAAGACGGCGAGATCGTCGTCGAGGATATGATGGAATATGGCGACCTGGCCGAGAAATTTCAGCAATCGACCTTTGGCGCGCATTTCGTCGAGGTCGGCGTCGATGCGATGACCGGCGAAATCCGTGTCCGGCGGATGCTCGCGGTGTGCGCGGCGGGACGCATCCTCAATCCCAAGGCGGCGCGTAGCCAGGTGATCGGCGCGATGACGATGGGTGCGGGTGCGGCGCTGATGGAGGAATTGGCAGTCGACAAACGCTTCGGATTTTTCGTCAACCACGACCTTGCGGGATATGAAGTGCCGGTTCACGCCGACATCCCGCATCAGGATGTCATCTTCCTCGACGAAACCGACCCGACGACATCGCCGATGAAGGCGAAAGGGGTGGGCGAGCTCGGCATTTGCGGCGTCGCTGCCGCGGTCGCGAACGCGGTCTATAATGCGACGGGTGCGCGTGTTCGGAGCTATCCGATCACGCTCGACAAGCTGCTCGACAAATTGCCGGAGATGACGTGATCGCGACGTGCGGCGATCAGCGGCCGGGCAGGTCGTCCGGTCGGTCGATATCCACCAGCTCGTCGGCAGGGGCGCCGACCAGCGCAGCCCTCGCCAGCAGCGCCTTGCCGCCCCGGTCACCTTCGCCACTACGCAGTTTGTCGAACAGCGCCCGGGCGAACAATGCCGGGGGCATTGCCGCGTCGCCGTTCGTCGATGCCACAACGGGCACCTCCACCGGATCGAACCGGGCGATGAGATTGCGCAGATGGTCGGTGCCGACGAAGGGCATGTCCGCGAGGCAGACCATCGCCGCCGCGTCCGGCCCCTGCGCGGCTTCGGCAATGCCGCACGACAAGGATTGTGACATTCCGCGCTCGGGATGCGGATTGGCGACAATCTCGAAACCCTCAGCCGCCAGCAACCGAGCGAGTGCGCCATCGTCATCGGGGCAGACGGCGATGCGCCGCCGCGGCGCGAGTTTGACGATCAGCCGTGCGGCATGCAGCGCCAACGGCTCACCGGCAAGCGGCGCCAGCAGCTTGTCGTCGGCGCCGAACCGCTGCGATGTGCCCGCGGCGAGCAGGATGGCAGCGATGTTGGCGGTTTCGACCATGGCCCTCGATCCTTCCGCTGCCTTTTGCGCGTTCGCCACTTTCAGGGCAAATGACGGATGATAGCAACTACGTCGGCCGACATATTGCGCTTTGTCCAGGTATGCGCCGAGGAGGGCGTCGGCACTATCCTCGTCACGCTCACCGCGATCGAAGGATCGTCGCCGCGCGCGATTGGCGCGCAGATGGCCGTGGCCGAGGACGGGCGATATATGGGCTCCTTTTCGGGCGGCTGCATCGAGGCGGCGGTCGTTGCCGAGGCGATCGGAACGCTCTCCGATGGCCGCGCCAAGCTCGTGCGGTTCGGCGCGGGGTCGCCCTATCTCGACATCCGGCTTCCTTGCGGGGGCGGCATCGACCTTCTGTTCAACCCGCACCCCGATCGGCAGGTGATCGCACAGGCACTGTCGCGGCATGAACGGCGGGCGATGGCCGCGCTCCAGCTGGCCGACGATGGCGTGCATTCCGATGCGATCGACCGTTCGCCCGTGATGGCCGGCTGGCACGAAGGAAGCTTTCGTCTCTGTTATACACCAAAGCTGCGCATCGTCGCGATGGGGCAGGGCGAGGAACTCTCGGCGCTGGCGCGCCTCGCCGCGGCTTTTGGCGCCGACGTCAGCGTAATTTCCCCCGATGAACGGGCGCTGGCCGGTCTGCGTGTCGATGGTTTCGATACGATCGGGCTGACCGCGCGGACGAACTTGCCACTCCTTGTCACCGATCCGTGGACCGCGATCATTTCGGTCTTCCATGATCGCGACTGGGAGGAAGAATTGCTGCCGCGGGCGCTCCAGCTGCCTTCCTTTTACGTCGGCGCGATCGGGAGTCAGCGAACGCAGGATGCCCGGCAGAGCGCATTGCGCGAAGCCGGCGTGCCCGAGGATATTCGGTTAAAGCTTCGCACCTCGGTGGGGCTGATCCCGGCGACACGCGATCCGGCAACGCTGGCACTGTCGGCACTGTCGCATATTGTGCAGGATTATCAAAGGCTGGCCGGTGCGCCCATATCCGGCGACGTCGATGACGCGCGTTGGGCCGGGGGCTATCTGACCAGCCCGGTTTAATCGCGCTCGCGCGGTTGCCGCACCGCCTGATATCGGGCGTCGAGGTTGATCGCGCGTTGTTCGTCGACGTCGGCGCGCTTGGTATCGCCCTGTTTTCGCAGCAGCAGGCTGCGATTATAATAAGCGCGTGCCGACTGCGGCGCATGCCGGACCGCGCGGTCCAGATCGGCGATCGCGGCCTTGCTTTCGCCCTGACGATCATAAGCCAAACCGCGATTGAGGTAGGCGACCGAAAGATCGGGCGCGACGGCGATCGTCTGGTCGAATGCCTTGATTGCGCCCTCAAGATCGCCCTCCCACGCGCGTTCCAGGCCGTCGGACAGAAGCGCGTCGGCTTGCGCCCGAACCGCTTGCGTGCCCCCGGTTGCCAGTTTTTTGCAACGGACAAGCGCGCGGCTCGGGTCGTTCACCGTGCAAGCGTTCCAGTCGCCGCGTCGCAGGGCGCCGCGCGCGGAGATGCGCGTTCCCGTGACGACGACCGACTCTTCGGCCACGTCAGCCGACGAAATCGCGGAAACGGCGGACGGTGAGTCCTGAACCGGGCGCGCCACGCGCTGTGCCGAGACAATGATCGCCTCGCGGTCTTCGGCTTTTCCGACGGGCGCGGGCGGTGGGATGGGCGCGGCCTGCGCCAAGTCGACGCGCTTCGCTGCCGGCGCGGAAAGGGCGGCGGGCGCCGCCGCGACTTGCTCGGCATCAGGGCTGCTTTCTGCGGATGGCGGTGCCACGATTGGGACCGGAGCGGGCGTTTCGGTTTTGTTGCCCACGATCGTTGGCACCGGCTCGTCCGTTTTCGGTGCAATCCGTTCGACGGCGGTCGGCGGGTCCGGGGCCAATGTCGTCCATGCGAAGGGCAGGCTGATGACGGCGACCAATGCAGCGGTTGCGAACAGCCCTGCCTGCGGACGCCGAAGATTGGCCCCCCAGGATGCTTTCGCCGGTCGAGGGGCAACCTGCGGCGCCGATGGGCCGTCGAAGCGGGCTAGCGCGCCGGCAATCGCCGCCTCGCGCCGTTTCGGGGCGGGCGGCGGCGGCTCGGGCAGAAAGGCTTTCAGATCCTCATCGCCCGTCATCGCCGCAACCCCTCCGACATGGACCGGCACGATATCGAACCGGATCGGGACGGCAGGTAAAAGGAAAAAGGCATGGGCATCGTCTGGCCTTATACGCACAATATCGCGGCGGTCGAATATCTCGATCGACCGGACGAAACCGACGGATGCGGCGACGTCTCGTGGAAACGCCGCCGCGCCATGCTCAGCGTTCCAGCTTCGCCATCGATCCCGCCGTCTTCGCCGCGCGGACCATCTGGACCAGTTCCATGCGATATCCGAAATCGTCGGTGCCGCGTGCGGCGCCAACGATATGCAACACGTCGTCATAGGTCATCGATCCGCTATATTTCCCGCCACGGAGCAGCTCGGCAAAGGCTGCAACTCCGGTCGCAAAGCGCGCGTCCTGCGGCGCGTCGGCAAAGCGGGCGAATTCGACGCGGCGGTCGATCGGCGTCGAAATCAGCTGGCTGCGATCCGATTTCGGCAATTTGTACCGAATCTTCACAAAGCCATATTCGCTTGATGGCGCCGCCGCGACCCGCGCGGTCGGCTTGCTGTAGCGCAGGTCACCCATCGTGCGCGGGCCGCCGACGGGGACGATCTCGTAAATCGCGGTCACCGTCTGACCCGATCCGACGTCGCCAGCGTCGACCTTGTCATTGTCGAAATCGTCGCGGTTCAGCATCCGCGTTTCGTAACCGATGAGCCGATATTCGGCGACCGTGGTTGGGTTGAACTCGACCTGGATCTTCACATCCTTCGCGATCGGGAACAAGGTCGAGGTAGCCTCGTCGACCAATGTTTTGCGCGCTTCGCCGAGCGTGTCGATATAGGCGGCGGCGCCGTTGCCGTTCTGGGCAAGCGTCTGCATCAGCGCGTCATTATAATTGCCCATGCCGAAGCCGAGCACCGAAAGGAAAACGCCCTTGCTGCGCTCGCGCTCGATATAGCCTTTCAGCTCATTCTGGTCGGTGATGCCGACGTTGAAGTCGCCGTCGGTCGCAAGGACGACGCGGTTGACGCCGTTCGGGTCGAGATTGCGCTCGGCCAGCGCATAGGCTTGGCGGATGCCTTCGGCGCCTGCGGTGCTGCCGCCGGCGCCGAGTTGGTCGATTACCGCGAGAATCCTGTCTTTCTGAACTGCGGGCGTCGGCTCGAGCGCGGTGCCTGCATTGCCGGCATAGGTGACGATCGCGACACGATCGTTGCGGTCCAGCTGGTCGAGCAGCAGGCCGAGCGACTTTTTGACGAGCGGCAGCTTGTTCGGCGCATTCATCGATCCCGACGTGTCGATCAGGAAGACAAGGTTTGCGCGCGGCCGCGTCGCGCGTTCGATCGCATAGCCCTTGATGCCGATGCGAACCAGCTTGCGGCCCGCCGTAAACGGGCTCGGAAAGACAGCGACATTCGAGGAGAAGGGCTGCTGCGCGCTGCGCGGCGCGGCATAGTCATAGGGGAAATAATTGATCAGTTCCTCGGTCCGCACCGCGGCCGGCTGGGGCAGGGCATTGTTGTTCAGCGACGCGCGAACGAAGGAATAGGACGCGGTGTCGACATCGATCGAAAAGGTCGACACGGGCTCGTCGCGCGCGATCTTGAACGCATTTTCCGGCGTCGAGGTAAATTTGTCGCGACCGACGTCCTGATAATAGGGCATGATCCGGTCGGGATGGCGCGCGCCAATGGCGCTGCCCGTCACGACCATCTTCCGGGCCAGTGCCGGCGGCGGCGATGCAACATGGTGCCCACCGATCACCGAGATCGCGACCGGCGCATCCATCGCGCGCGTGTCTACCCGCTGACCGGTGACGACGATGGCAGAAGCTTCCTCTTCGAGCTCGGCCTTCGGCGCCGGTGTGGTGGCCTCCGACGACGGGGATGCGATGTCGGGTTCATTCGATTGCGAGCAGGCGGTGACGAGTGTAATCGACAGCCCTGCGGTAAGCGTCAAATAGAAACGGGACATGATGTGTCTCCCTGGCAACAGCGGCGCACAATCGCCCGCATGTCCCTGGGACGCGCGGGCGCGGAAAATCCTTGGCGGCCTTTGCAAAAAAATTCTGGCCGCTGCGCGATCAGTCGTCCGGGTGCAGGTTTGCCGCAAGCTGGCGGCGGATCTCGCGCATCCGCCACGACACCGTCGTTTCGGCGATTCCCAGAATTTGCGCGGCTTCGGCATGCGACAGCTGCTGCCCTGCAATCAGCACCGCGGTATCGCGAAGGTCGGGTTTCAGTCGCGCAATCGCGCTTTCGATCCAGAGCGCGTCATACAGGTCGCGACCGTCCGGACCGCGCGCGAGCCCGGCCATGACGCTGAGCCGCCCGGTGAATCGCGTGAATGCCGACCGCCGCCGATGGAAATCGCGGCAGGCGTTGTAAACGATGCTGCACAGCCAGGTCGTGAATTTGGCGTCGCCGCGAAAGAAGGAGAGTTTCTCGGCAAGAGTGCAGCAGACGTCCTGCGCGATATCGTCGGCATCGGCGCGCGATCCGGTCAATTGCCACGCAAGGCCGTGGATGCGGTCGTAATGGTGGCGGAGCAGCGCGGCGAACGCATCTCGGTCGCCGGCGATGGCCGCAGCGAGGATATCCGAGTCTTCGGCATCGGCCATGCGTCAGGATCCGTCGGCGGACAGAAGGCCCTCCACCGGCCCAATTGATCCCCCGCATCCTGCCATCGCGGCCGGTTGTGCCTCATTCGCAGCGCGAAGGCCATCGCTGACTTGGCGCGGCGCGGCGCCGCTATGCTTCGGCGTCGCGCTTGTCGAGGTGGGGTGATGCGAATGACCAGGCTTCTGTTTGAAAGGGATCGGCAGCGGGGCGCCCGAAATAATAACCCTGTGCCTGCGGACACCCCTCGTCGAGCAGCATCTGACGCTGTTCCTGGGTTTCGACGCCTTCGGCGACGATCGGCATGTTGAAACTGCGGCCGAGGCCGATGATCGCGCGCACGATCGACCGCGCCGCCTCATCGTCCGAAATCGAGGCAACAAAGCTTTTGTCGATCTTGATCTTGTCGAAGGGGAAGGCTTTCAGATTGCTCAGCGACGAATAGCCGGTGCCGAAATCGTCCATCGCGATCCGCACCCCGAGCGCGCGGATTTCGTGGAGTGCCTTCAGCGCGCTGTGCCGGTTGCGCAGAAATGCGGTCTCGGTGATTTCGAGCTCGAGCCGATGCGCCTCGAGCCCCGATTGCGACAGCGCGTCGCGAACCACGGCGGGCAGGTTCGGCACCTGGAACTGGATCGTCGAAACATTGACAGCGACCGAGACATTCTTGGGCCAGCTCGCCGCCGCGCGGCAGGCCTCGCGGAGCACCCATTCGCCGATCGGGACGATGGCGCCGATTTCCTCGGCGACGGGGATGAAATCGTCGGGTGCGATTTCGCCCCGTTCGGGATGGTTCCAGCGGAGCAGGGCCTCATAGCCGATCACCGAAGCGAAGGCGGTCGCGACGAGTGGCTGGTACAGGACATAAAGTTCATTGCGGGCGATCGCGTGCCGCAGGTCATGTTCGAGTGCACGGCGTTCCTGCGCCAGCTCGTCCATCTGCTGATCGAAGAAGGCGGCGTTGCCCCTGCCATTGTTCTTCGCGCGATAGAGCGCCGTGTCGGCGTTGCGCTGCAATATCTCGGCATGGGTGCCGTCCTGTGGAAAAAGCGCGACGCCGATGCTGACGCCCACCGCCATGGGATCGCGCGCGACATCCATTTCGATCGCCAGCGTGTCGAGGATGCGGGCCGAAAGCTTGCGCGCGTCCTCAGGCCCCGAAACGTCGGTTTGGATGATGAGGAATTCGTCGCCGCCGATGCGCGCGACAATATCGTCGGCGCGCACCGAGGAGCGGAGAATGTCGGCGATGCGGCACAATATCTCGTCGCCGGCGCCATGCCCGAAGATGTCGTTCACCGCCTTGAACCGGTCGAGGTCGAGCGCGAGCAGGGCGAAGGGCTTGTTCGCGTCGATCGCGGCGCCGAGCGCGCGTGCGAAGTGGGCGCGGTTCGACAGATCGGTCAGGGGATCGTGCGACGCCAGATGCTCGATCGCCCGCTGCGCGCGTTTCCGGTCGGACAGGTCGCGAATCGCAAGGACCTGGCAGCTTCGCCCGCGATATTCGATCGTCTGGGTCGCAATCTCGAGGAGATGGTCTTCATCGATGTTGCTGCGGACGCGCGCCTCCGCAGAATGGCCAGCCGGGGCTTCGAACGAACCGCCGTCGCCCGCGACGAACCAATCGGATGGCGTGCTGCCGATGATCGCGCCGCTGCTGACCCCGAGCAGCGCGCAAAGCCGCGCGTTCACTTCGATGATTTGCCCGTCGTGCGTGATTGCGAGCGCCTCGAGCGTCGCGTCGGCCAGGCCATGCGCGTCGGTGAGCCAGCGATCGACGAGCGAGCCGGTGAGCGCGAGCGCGATCAGCGCCACATTGGCCATCACGATCGCTGGGACGAGCCAGTCGTGACTGCTCGCCGTCCCCAATATGTCGCCGCGTGTCGGATCGGGCACGAGCGTGGTCGCCGACATGGCGGTAAAATGCATGACGACAATCGCGAGCACCGCGAACCAGGCAGGCAGGGCGATCTTTTTCCATCCCTTCACACTCGCAAAGGCGAGGAAGGCGGCGAAAAAGCAAAGCCCTGATAGCAGCAACGAGATGAGGATCGGAGCCCAGTCGTAAGTCACGCGGGCGGGTGCGATGATTGACGCCATGCCGGTGAAATGCATCGCCGCCACGCCAATGGCCGCGCCCGTGGCAGCAGTGGCGCAGCGTGCCATGCTGGGGGCCTTGCCGAGCAATCGAAAGCTGCCCCAGAAGAAACCGATCGCGATCGCGACCGACAAAAGGGTGAGCCCGACATCGAACCGGATCGGCATCGATCCACGATAGGCCAGCATCGCGACGAAATGCGTCGCCCACACGCCGACGCCCTCGGCCACCGCCGCGACCAAGAGCCAGTGACGTCGGCGGGTGTCAACGCAGTGCGTCGAGCGGCTGAGGATAACAAAAAGACTGATGTTTCCAAGGATACAGACGAGCGCGGCAATCAGGACAAATCGCAAATCGTGCTGATAGACGACGCACTCGAGGACGCTGAACATGCCTGTTCTCCCTGGTCCCCGTCTGCCTTTTGCCTCTCAATTCTAAAGATTGCCTTATTGGAGGATGGGTCCGCGGATCAGCGCTCCGCGACGACGTCGGCCGGGACGAGCAGGGGCTTGCCCTTTTCGACGATATAGGTGGCGAGTTCGGCACCGTTGGTGGCCGTGCGATTGCGCGCCGTGTGCGCGACGCCAGCGGGCACGAACAGCACGTCGCCAGCTTTCAGCGTGACGGGCGGCTGGCCTTCGAGCTGATATTCGAGCGTTCCCTCAATCACATAGATCACTTCTTCGCCGGGGTGGCGGTGCCAGGGCGCGACCGCGCCCGGCGCGATGTCGATGCGGGCCTGGACCGTCTCGCGGCCGGGCGCTGACAGATCGTGGCGCTGGAGGTCCGTCCGGCTGACGCCCTCGGGCACGGGCATCGCTGCCACTGCAGGGGTCGCGAACAGCAGCGCGGCGGTGATGAGGGTGCGGATATGTCGGATCATGCTGCCCTCCTTGGGCGTCGCTGGGATGGTTCCGGTAGCTCGTGGAAACTTCGCCATCGGGGCCGCTAAGGTTACTTGCCGCAAAAGAATTCATCGCATATAGTTAGTATCCTAAGTAAAATGACGAGCGAGAAAAGCAGGCGATGCGGGGATTGGGTGCAAAATATGTGCGGATGATCGTCGGGCGCGGGACGGTGCTTGCATGACCTCGCTTTCTGCTCTTTTTGCTGCGTTGATGGCGCGCGTTGCTGGCCCTGGTGTTTTGTCGGGTCTGGAGCGTTTGTCTGGTGGCGCGAACATGGAGAGTTTTGCGTTTGATTGGGCGGGGCCGGAGGGAGGGGGCGCCTATGTTCT
>Ga0265296_1000657_pt1 | contig 48228 bp, 31 predicted proteins | sample MunlanPumphouse1_FD_189073 | JGI IMG/M metagenome (GOLD analysis project Ga0265296, IMG submission 189073) | Groundwater microbial communities from a municipal landfill in Southern Ontario, Canada - Pumphouse #1 | ecosystem: Environmental > Aquatic > Deep subsurface > Groundwater | place... | reverse complement strand
ATGTATATTCATCACTTACATTATGACGACCACACATTTTAGTTGCAAATGGCCTTGGTTTTTCAGGGTCATTTTGCGCTGGAAAGCGTATCTCATTTCAGGGTCATTTTGCATTAGACAAGACTTAAACTTGACAAAAATCTGATAATTTGATAAAATGATAAAAACCCAGTGCTGCAAAAGGTCAGGCAGGGCTGGATGATAGAAACATAGAATTAGAAAGCTGAGGTAGTTGGTTATTAACTATACTTATAGTTAATAACCGGCTCAAAGCAAAAACAGTATGGCAGCTAAATCAAAGGACCAGGAATTCCTTGAGGCCGTTATCAAGGGACTGGTAACTAGTCCGGACGATGTGAAAGTAGACCGCGCCGTCGATGAGAGAGGCGTGCTCTTAACCCTTCACATCAACCCGTCCGATATGGGCACCGTCATCGGCCGCGGCGGCGAAACCGCCCGCGCCATCAGAACCTTGCTCCGCATTGTCGGCGCAAAAAATAACGCCCATGTCAACTTGAAGATCGAGGAACCCGAGGGTTCTACGAGAGCCCGAAGCGCAAAGGTTGACACCAGCGCGGTTGAAGATCTCGAGATCTAAATTCTAATCCGTTCATCCGAACGAATCTAGAACAAAAATTATCTTGAAAAAAAACAAAAGCCGTGGTACTATTGTACTGCGGTTTTTGATTTTTATAGAAGCCGTTTGTACGCCGTTTCTCTTTGAGAACAACGCCGTTTAAAACGCCGTTGTTTGTATGCCGATGAATAGAAATTCCATCCCACCTCAAAGTCTCGGCGTAATTCGGCGTAGTGTCCCGATTTTATCGGGACTGCGGCGCGACTCGGCTTCTACTTATATGAAAATCACTTTCCTCACAATTTTCCCCAAAATGTTTGCTTGTTATATTAATGAATCAATTTTAAAACGCGCCCAAACTAAAGGGCTTGTTAAATTTAAGTTGATAAATATCCGCGATTTTGCTGCCGACAAGCACAAAACAGTAGACGACAAACCCTACGGGGGCGGACCGGGAATGCTACTCAAAATCGAACCCATATATAAAGCCCTGCGGGCGATAACAAAGAAACAGAGAAACAAAGAAACAGAGAAACGAAAAATCATTTTACTTTCCGCAAAGGGAAAAACTTTTGACCAAAAAATGGCGGAAAAATTATCAAAATATAATCACTTGGTTTTTATTTGCGGCAGGTACGAGGGTGTGGACGAGCGGGTGGCAAAATATTTAGCCGACGAAGAAATTTCTATCGGCAACTATGTCTTGACAGGCGGGGAATTGCCGGCTATGGTAATAGCAGACACCGTTACTCGTCTTATTCCGGGGGTTATTAAAAAAGAATCGCTGAAAGAAGAAAGTTTCACTCCTGCTTCAAGAAAAAAATTGGAAATTGGAAATTGGAAATTGGAAATTAAGCATGAGTATCCTCAATATACGAGGCCGGAAAAATTTTTAGACTGGCAGGTGCCGAAAATTTTGCTTAGCGGCGACCACAAAAAAATTGAGGAGTGGCGCGGGCGCAAAGCGCTCAACTCTACGAAAGAACGAAAGTAATCAAACCAACTGTGTCATCCTGAGCGAAGCGAAGGATCTCGCGGGAACGTAGCGATCCGCGAAATATTGCGTGGGTCGTCGTCGCACTCCTCCCACGAGATTCTTCCCACGAGATTCTTCGTCCTCCGACTGCGGTCGGAGTCCTCAGAATGACATATTTAGGACTTACGCACTTTGACCAGCTCCGAACGTTTTCCCCCTTTCGTAAAGGGGGAATAAGGGGGATTTTTAAAATTTAAATCCCTCTCTAACTCTCCCTTTACAAAGGGAGAGAACCAAACGCGTAAGTCCTAATATTATTTTATTCGTCATTCTGAACGAAGTGAAGAATCTCGCGGGAGACCGAAGGGCGACCCGCGAAATATTGCGTGGGTCGTCGTCGCACTCCTCCCACGAGATTCTTCGTCCTCCGACTGCGATAGGAGTCCTCAGAATGACATATTATTTTATTCGTCATTCTGAACGAAGTGAAGAATCTCGCGGGAGACCGAAGGGCGACCCGCGTCAATATTATGACCGACAAACAATTTTATACTTATATAATGGCAAACAAACGTCACACGACAATTTACACGGGAGTGACAAATGATTTAATTAAAAGAGTATGGCAACACAAAAATAAATTAGTCGAAGGTTTTACCAAAAGATATAATATTAACAAGTTGGTTTATTACGAAGTCGCTGAAAATCCCTACGAAGCAATTAAAAGAGAAAAAGAAATCAAAGGATGGATAAGAAAAAAGAAAATAGATTTAATAAAAACAAAAAATCCTACTTTTAAAGATTTAAGTGACGAATTATAATCTTCGAAATTTCGTAGAGTAAGGAGGAAAAAATATGACCAAGACCAAAATCGTCATTTTAGCCGCCGGAAAAGGCAAAAGAATGGGTTGTGTTGACACGCCTAAAGTAATGCTTCCTTTTCTGGGAAAACCTGTTGTTGAATATGTGGTCAATGCCGTTAAAAAATCCGGCGTTGACGACAAACCGATTTTGGTTGTGGGATTTTGCGGACAAAAAATAAAAGATTATTTTGGCAACTCTTGCCTTTATGCCGAACAAGCCGAGCAAAAAGGCACGGGTCACGCCGTGCTTTGCGCCAAAGAAATTGCCGGCGCCGCAGAAAACATTTTGGTTTTAAACGGCGACCATCCGCTAACTTCGGCGGAAACAATCAAAAAGTTGGCCGAACTTCATGAAAAAAGCGGGGCGGCTTTCAGTCTGCTCACCGCCATGATTCCTAATTTTGAGGGTTGGTATAAAGCACTTGAAGGATTTGGCCGTGTTTTGAGAAATAAAAAAAACGAAATTCAAAAAATGATTGAATGGAAAGACGCCGAGGATTTACCGCGGGAAAATATTGAGCTTAACCCAACCTTTTTCTGCTTCAAGGCCGAGTGGCTTTGGCCGCATCTATCGCTCCTTAAAAACGAAAACGCGCAAAGCGAATACTACCTTACCGACCTTGTGGAAATGGCGATTAAAGAAAACGTTAAAATCTGCCACGGCTCAATCAAGCCCGAGGAATGCGTGGGAATCAACACGCCGGAACAGCTTGAGTTGGCGGAAGAGATGTATAAAAAAATGTCATCTTAAACCCCTCCTTCTGTCATCCTGAGCCCGCAAGGCGAGGGATCTCGTGGGAGAACTCCGACGTATCGTCGGAGGACGACCCACGCAATATTTCGCGGATCGCTACGCTCCCGCGAGATTCTTCCCCCGACTTAGGTCGGGGTCAGAATGACATCTTATTTATAACAAGCGGCCGCAAAAGCCGCTTTTTTGTATAAAAAAAGGCCAACACTTAGTGTTGGCCGCTTAAATTTTACTTCCTTCTTATTTTAATTGTTAAAAACCTGTTTTCTTCACTTTTTATCTCGCTCAAACCGTTTGAGCAATTTTTTCGCGCGCTTTAGTGCTTTCTCCCCCTCCTTGGGTTTTAACGGCCGATGTTTGTTAAAATGATGTTTCATCTGCGCGGCTTCAATGTACGCCACAACGCGAGCGAGCCACCAGCAAAGCTTACAATCGAATTTGCGGAATTTGCTGTAAAGTAAATCTAAAAGCGAACTCGCACCTTTCATTGCCGTCACCTCCTGAAAACGTTTTGAAGCGTTAAAAAATAAACCCCAAAATGCCGTATAACAGAAACACCCAACCCACTATTTCCTCCTTCCGTTTACAAAACCATACTCCCAGCAAGATATAACCGGACAAAAGAAGAATGTCTCCCGCGCTACACACCCGCCCCGGCAAGGGAATAATATCTGTCAAGAACCGAAGTTTTGTTTTTTCAGTCATTAAGCAATGCTTGCTGTCTCTGTTATTTTTTAATTCCGCTATTTTTTCCGCTCTTTTTTCGACGGAACAAAACGGCGCCATCTTCATGGCGGTTAGCGAAACCGGCATTTTGTCGCCATTTACCGCAACCACCACCTTGTTTGAAAGACCGCCGGCAAAAATCATGCCAACCATTAGAATGGCCTTGATTAGGTCAATTTTACTCTCAGCGCGCTTCCTTGTCAGAAATACTAAAGACCCCAAGAGCAATGCCAACAATATCAGCACAAAAATCGTCCACATCGTTACCCTCCTCGGTTTTTAATTGTTAAAGAGCCGTTTTTACTTCATATTTTATCTTACCACTCCCGCAGACCTCGTCAAGTCAAGCAACCTAAATGTCAAGCAACCTAAAAATCCCCCTTGCCCCGCAGGAAGCGGGACTTAATCCCCCTTTGCTAAAGGGGGAAAATAGGGGGATTTATTAAAACAAAAAGTGGTCAAAGCTAAGCTTTGACCACGTCATTTTCTCCTCCCAGACCCGCTTACTGCGGTTCCAGCCACATCCCTTTCGGACTTCCGCTTCTCGACTCCACGGTAAGAAGAACGGGTTCGCTTTTATCGGAGATAACGAAAACGAACTCTTTGGGAAAGTCTCGGGACACGAAATACCGAGCTTTCTCGCTGTGGTACTTGAGTAGCGCGTTGAGGCTCGCTGCCGGCGATTTAAAAATCTCACGAAGATGAGCGAGACGTTTTCTCAAGGTTGTTTCCCAACCCTCCTCGTCGTTTGGTTTTTCCTTCCACGGCCACCGCTCTTTAAAACGGCTAAAGGCGTGCGAATCAATTTGGATGAGTGATAAATTTTTATAATTGCTCGAATTGCTCGCCGAATTCTCAGCGGCATCCATCTCCTTAATTTGTCTGACCAAACGGTCAAAATCAACACCACTTCGTTCACAAATACGCAGCACTGACTTCAAACACTTTATCATTTCCATCTCACTCATTTTTTGTCCTTTCTGTTGTTAAGGTTCGGGAACAATCTAATGCCACACTATGTGGTTTTAGACATTTCATTATACCACAACCCGCCAACCTTGTCAACCGTCGCCTCAGATGTTACCATTTAATTAGGTTTCGGGTTAAAATCACTTGAATTTTAAAATATAAATGTAGCGCGGCATCTTGTGTGCCGCCAAAATTGCGGGGGACAAGCCCCCGCGCTACAAAATCCAACTTAAATCTTATTTCCCTACGGGAAATCTCCCGAAGGGGGACAACTTAAATCTAATATGAAACGAATCGTAACCATCGGCGGCGGCACCGGGCAATTTACTTTGCTCTCGGGGCTTAAAAAATATCCCGTTGAACTTTCGGCGATTGTCACAATGTCTGATGACGGCGGTTCAACCGGCACGCTCCGCGACGAACTCGGCGTTTTACCGCCCGGCGATATCCGCCAGTGCCTCATCGCCCTTTCCGAATCGGACAAAACGCTCCGCGAATTATTTTTGTACAGATTTGAATCTGGGGGGCTAAAAGGCCACAATTTTGGCAATCTTCTTCTTTCGGCCTTAGAAAAAATGACCGGCAGTTTTGATAAGGCGGTTAAAATGGCGGCGGAAATTTTACGCATTCGCGGAAAAGTTATTCCCGTAACATTAGATAATGTCCGCTTGGCGGCACGTTTTCCCGACGGCCGAATGATTGAACACGAAAGTAATTTGGGGAATGAAAAAATTACCAAAGACACAACCTTCTTTCTAACTCCCCCATCAAGCGCCAATCCCGAAGCAATGGACGCCATACTCAAGGCCGATGCCGTAATTTTGGGGCCGGGCAGTTTTTATTCAAGCCTGATACCGAATCTTCTGGTGCCAGGCATTGTTGAATCTCTTAAAAAAACCTCTGCTAAAAAAATCTACATTTGTAACTTGATGAATAAAGAAAATCACACCGGGGGATTTAAAGTTTCTGACTATTTTGAAACGCTTTCTAAATATACAAACGGGAATCTTTTTGATTGTGTCGTTTATAACACCGAGCGGCCGCAGGAAAAACTTCTTTCCCGCTACGCCGAGGAGGGCGAATTTGTTGAATTGGGCAATGCGCCGCAGGCACCGAAATTTGTAGGTGAAAATTTAATTAGCAACATGCTTTACGAACAAAAATCGCAAGACCCACTTCGCCGCACCCTTATCCGCCACGACTCTGACAAATTGGCCAACATCATAACGCGGCTTCTTTGAAAAATTCAGTGTAGTTCCGTGTAAAGTTCCGTGTGGTTCAGTGATGAAGTGTTCCAACACAGAACTCACCGAACTTAAACACGGAACAACACCGAAGTTATGACCAAAGGAACTAAGGTGATAGCATTTGACTTTGACCGAACGCTTTTTGACACGGAGCGTTTTAAAATTGCTTTGGCTAATTCATTAAAAAAATACGGCATCCCGCCAAAAATTTGGCGGCAAACTTATAAAAGCTCAATTCCATCTGGTCTTACTAGATATCAAATATACCAGCCCGAAAAACATGCTAGAATAATCCAAAAATTAACCAAAATTAACGTTAAAAAAATTCTCGATGCGTTTCATAAAGTAATAAAACAATCGTCTAAATTAATTTATAAAGAAACATTGCCTGTTTTAAAATATTTTCAAAACAAAAATTTTACGCTTCATCTTGTTTCTTTTGGCGCCAAAAAACACCAAATGGAAAAAATAAAAAATTCCGGAATTGCCAAATTTTTTAGTAAAATTATAATCTCAAACAAACCAAAGGCGTCCATAAAATTTCCTTCCCCACCCCACCCCTCCCCCTCTGCGAGGAGGCCAACCACCCCTCTCCCTTCGGGAGATCTCCCGCAGGGAGACACCTCTCCTCCCCCTCCTCGGAGGAGGGGGAGGGTAGGGAGGGGGAGGGTAAGCCCCGCCTGTGGCGGGGCAAGGGAGGGGGTTATTTTGGTGGATGACAATATCTTGGAAATCGAAAATCTTTATAAGAAATACGGAAACAAAATTAAATTAGTTTGGCTAAATCGCGAAAATGAGCCAACGCATCCGCCAAAATCGGTGATGGTGATTAAAAATCTGAAGTCACTTTTAAATATTTTTTAATTTTTGCGTATTTGTTTTTTATTTTTGGTTTTTAATTTTTGATTTTATTATGCAATGTGTTGCCGACCTCCACATCCACTCAAAATACAGCCGGGCCTGTTCAAAAGAATTAACCTTGCCAAATGTCGCCAAAATGTGCGAAGTGAAAGGAATAAATTTAGTTAGCACAGGCGATTTTACCCACCCCGCATGGTTTGAACATATTAAATCAGAGTTGAAAGAAGACGGCGAGGGTCTTTACAAAATTAAAAATTCCCCAACTAGATTTATTTTGGGCACCGAGCTTTCTTGCATTTATAAAAAGGGCGGCAAGTGCCGCCGCCTTCATCTTTGCGTTTTCGCTCCCAGTATTGAAACTGCAGAAAAAATCATCCAAAAACTGGAATCTTATAACCCTATCCCCCCGGCACTTGTCGGGGGACGGGCCGTTTTGCCCCCGATTACGGGGGCAAAAATAGGCTTTAATCTTAAATCTGATGGGAGACCCATCTTGGGCATTGACGCTAAAAATCTTTTAGAACTTCTTCTTGAAATAGATGAAAGTATTATGATGATTCCCGCCCATGCTTGGACGCCGTGGTTTTCTGTGTTCGGTTCTTACTCCGGCTTTGATTCTATTGAAGAATGTTTTGACGATTTATCGCCGCATATTTTTGCCATAGAAACGGGGTTGAGTAGCGACCCGCCGATGAACTGGCGGCTTTCCGCGCTTGATAAAATAACTCTTATATCAAATTCCGACGCCCACAGCTTGGAAAACCTTGGCCGCGAAGCAAACGTTTTTGAACTTGATGCCGCTGAGACGCCGAACTTGTATATGGAAATCCGCCGCATCTTAAAAGAAAAGGACAAAAAGAAATTTTTATACACCATCGAATTTTTTCCGGAGGAAGGAAAATATCATTTTGACGGGCATCGGCTTTGCGGCGTTTCGCTTGAACCAAAAGAAACAAAAAAACATAAAGGCCTTTGTCCGGTCTGCAAAAAACCGCTGACCATCGGCGTGCTTCACCGCGTAGACGCTTTGGCTGACCGCGAAAATCCGGAATCAAAAAATCAAATTCCCTGCAAAAACCTAGCGCCATTAAAACAAATCGTCGGCGCCGCTTTGGGCGTTGGTAAAACATCAAAAAAAGTCGCGGTCGAATACCAAAAGCTCATAAAATCCGGCGAGAATGAATTTAATGTTTTACTCAACTTGTCCGAAGAAAGAATTTTAAAAATATCTTCGCCGCAAATTGCCCAGGCCATTTTAAATATGCGAGAAGGAAAAATTAAACTCATTCCCGGCTTTGACGGCGAATACGGAAAAATAGAAATTTTTTCCCCGTCAGAAATTAAAAAAATGTCCCAACAATCGCTGGTTTAACTGTTCGATTTCGTAAATCCCGCAGGATTTATCTGTTCGATTTCGGGAATCCGTTGGATTCCCGAAATCGAACAAGCGCAAAATCGAACAGTAAATATAGATTTATTTTTGAGGATTTGTTATACTATTTATAGTTAACCCCCCAAAAATGAAATCAAAATTTTCCCCGTATAAATACGGAGTAATTATACGGGGATTGAACAATCAAATCTCCACACTAATAATGAGGCAACTTTGCCCCCTTGTTTATTCTTTAAACAGGGGGCATTTTATGTGCCCCGTAGAGCCATTTTGATTCTACGGGGTTGGGGGGGTAAACTCAAACTTAAACTCTCAAGACTTAGTGTGGGGATTTGATGGTTCAATCCTTTCTACCTTTAAATTCGTGACAAGGGTTGATTTTTTTTAAAGGTATTGCTACAATAAATTTAACATTGCGAAGTTTTTTGTGTGAGGGGGCCCGCCCCCTCACCAATTCCGTTGATAGACCCTTCAATCAATGGAACAGCGAGCTGCGGGGCGGCTTCGCCTTATTACACAAAAAAATTTTGAGGTTCTGCGAGAGAATTGGTGAGGGGGCCCGTGGTATACCGGTAACACGCTTCCGTGGCTCGCCCACCCACCTTTTTGGATCTTGGGCCCTTAGCTCATTTGGTAGAGCGCTTCCATGGCATGGAAGAGGTGAGGAGTTCGAGCCTCCTAGGGTCCAAAAAGGTGGGCGAGCGAGTGGAGAAGTTGGGGGTTTCCCTAGACCATTTCCAAAATTATGTTTTTTCTTTATATTCTAAAAAGTTTGAAAGACCACAATGGTTATGTCGGCACTGCTGGTGACACAAAGAAAAGATTGGAAGACCATAATGCGGGTAGAGTAAAGTCAACGAAACACAGACGCCCATTTGTAACAATACACACGGAAACATTTGAAACATTATCTGAGGCAAGAAAGCGTGAATGGTTTTATAAATGTACTCCGCAAGGAGGAAAGTTAAAAAGGAAAATTTTGGAAATGGCCGGGATCTCCCTAGGCTTTCAGCCGGGATCCCGGTCAAAGACCTAGGGACCGGCCCTAAAGGCCTAGGGACGATTCCCCTCGGGTCCACCATCCTTCGCCCCGCCAAAAATTCCGCCTTCGCTAAAACTACGGCGAGACAAGTCGGACGACAAGCTAAAATTACAATTAATTATTTATATAATTTAAACAACCAAATCCCCGCACTAAGTTCGGCGCCAAATCCCCTAATGTCTCCAAGGCGAGATGAGGGGATTTTTAATTTGAGGGGGGTAAATTCAAATTTGTTTGCCCCATTGCCTCCGATTTTTAGTCGGCGCTTTGGGACGGTCCGAAACTTAATGAGGGGGTTTGATTATTCAATTTATAGAAGCAACTTAACGCAACTTACAACGCGACTTAACGCGAAAGGAAAAACCAAACCACAAAATATTTTTTAAAGGGCAAAACGTTATCTTTTTTATAATCCACCATCATCACTTGGCAAAACTGAAGTAACCTCTCCGCCTTCGCTGGGCTCTAGCGAAACAAGTTCGCCTTCTGCTGGAGGGGTTATTTCTATTTCAACGCCGGATTCTTCATCGGCTGGTTGTGTTTCGTCGGCGGGCGGAGTTTCTTCCTCGGTAGGACTTATTGGACTAATGGGGCTTATTGGCGACGAACATCCTTCATCAACAACTCCATCGCAATTGTCATCTGCCATGTTGCCGCAAATTTCTTCTCTGCCCGGATAAACCGAGGCATCGTTATCAACACAATCGCAAGTAGTTGTTGGTTGGTGGTTGGTGGTTGGTGGTTGTGAACAGACGGGGTAGCCGTCGTTGTCAACATCAATAGTAGAAGCCGTTTCGACGCCGCGCTCGTCTCCGACTTCGCCAACGCCGGATAACGCCGATGCATCAATCTTTTGCGCGACAACAATCCAATCGAAGGCAGCTGAACTTTGACCGCCGCCAAGCTCTTTAACTCTAAACCCGTTCTCTGATTTTTCAAAAACAAAAAGGCCGTTTGCCTCCGAAGTGAGGGTAACGGTTACTTTTATTGGGGTTGAAGTCGCGATTATTTCTTGCAAATCTTCTTCAAAGATAATTCTTGCTTCACCGGAGGCAAGTTGCGCCACGCCGGACAAAACCATTTCTTCTTTGGGTGAAGTGAGGGCGAATAAATCCCTCTCGCCTTTTGAAGTTTTGACTTTGTTTATAATTTTTCCTTTTGTAATAATGTTTCCGTTTTCGGCAATAGACCAATTACCCGAAGAAGAAACCATATTTTTAACATTCAAAACATCATAACCTTTCATATCTAAATTACCGTCTGTAACCAACAAACCGTCGCCTGATTGTTTCACACCCAAATTTTCCAAAGAGGACACCCCTCCCAGATAACCACTTTTCAAAAGAACCAAAATTTTTCCTTCTTCGCCGTCAAACGATTCCAAAGCCACGCCAACCACACCAACTACCGCATCTGTGGTAGTATTATTGCTATCAAATTTCATTGCGTAACCTGGCTTGGACGAAGTAACGAGCAAATCGCCCGCTTCAATCGCGCCGTTTTCGTTGGTAACTTTTACGGGAACCTGACCTCCTATTGCCAAAAGCGCCTTATTTTCTGTAAGCGTATAACCCATCGTAATCGTTGGCCTGGTTGAAACGACACCCGCAATTTTTGTTTCGTATGACTGTTTTGATTTCTCATAAAAACCCCAGCCCATGGTCGTTTCCGTCGCAAAATTTGAAACAATAATTACATCGCCCGGTTCCACGTTTTCAGATGGTTTTATATCAACATTTTCCGCTAAGTCACCCGGGTTGCCTGGAGTCCCCACTATGTTGCTCACGGCGTATAAGGTGCCGAGAATGCGCCAATTGCCTTCCGCAGACAACGAGGCCAATTTTGTCCCATTGTTTCTAAATGAAACAACATACCTGTCGTCGCTGCCGGTTGATAACGTGGTTAAAGAATCAAAGATAAAACCAGCATAGCCAGCGGCGTTGGTTGGGACAGATTGGAAAGTGGATGTGGAAAAAGATTTTTGAATAGTGCCAGCCGCATCAGTATAACGGATTACATATCTGTCACCGCCCGCGTTTATACTGAATAAATTAGCACTTGTTAATGTGTTAGCGCGATACAAAGTGAGCATGCTCTGTCCTGCCACGTCGGTGATGGACGATTGAAGTACGGTGGAATTAGACGCGTCACCAATGGTGGCCAACGCTCCTAAGTATAAACTGCCTGAAGTATATATATTTCCCCACGGTTGTCCCTGCGCACCGAGATTTCTCCCCGAATTCCACGCTATTAAACTATTAGCGAACACTCCGTTCACTCCAATTAAATCGTTTTGACTGCTGCCTAACTGCACACTACCGCCCAAAACGGCGGTTCCTGAAGCGTAGATATTTTTCCAAGCGTTGCCGTAAGCGCCGAGACTAGTATTATTATTTGTGATAGGTTTAAGTTCGTAATCGGCCGTCGCACTCAAGCCTAATCTCAATCTTTCAACACCGCCAGTAACAAATCCTATCGCATTTGACGCGGAAAGATAAAATCCCGTATCCGGGTCCCCCTGAAATGTGATGGATGGGGAACCAGCAGTCCCCGAGCTAAATTGAGTTGATGAAGCATAAATTGTGCCGGAAGCATAAACATCTTTCCATGCGTAGCCATAGGCGCCTAAATCGAAACTGTTGTCGGCATTTGGAGTAAGAGAAGAAGCAAGTCTGCCATTAACGGTAATGTTATCCGAAGATGAGTTGCCCATGGTTAGGTCGTTTTCAATATAAACATTGCCGTCGGCAAAATAGCCGGCATAATTTGTGCCGCCGAAACTTGAATTTGCTTTAGCATAAATACCGTAGTTGATTCCGGCAAAATCGTGGCCATAAGCATAGACACCATAACTGAATCCTCCGCCGCCAACACCGCCCGAATCAGCGTACACCCCATAGCTGAGGGCGTCTGCCGTGGTAGTAACAACATAGACAGTATCAGAAGCGTAAATGTTTTTCCATGCTTTACCATAAGCGCCTAAATCGTCTGTATTATTGGCATCTGATAAAAGCGACGTGTTGATGGCAACGCCGGAAAGATTGGAAAGAGCGGTGTTGGCATATCCGCTGCCTGCGCTTACAACACAATTACCTCCCGCGTCTCTAAAGCATCCGCCGTTAAGCTGGATGCCATTGGCGAAAGTGGAAGTGGCGGAAGTTGAGGTAATATTAAGCGCGGTCGCTTGAATCCCGCCGGTGAAGGTGGAAGTCGCCGAGCCGGTAACAGTCAAAGTGGTAAATCTGCCGGTTGAGGCGGTGGAGGCGCCAATCGAAATGTTGTCCAAAGTGGAAGTGGTAATAGAAAGTCCTGAGGCAACGCCGGCAATGGAAATGTCCCAAGTGTTGGAATCAACGGCAATGGAAGCGGAGTTGTTGCCCAGAGCGGTGATTCCTGTTGATGATAAGGTGGTGAAAGCGCCGGAAGACGGAGTTGAACCGCCGATTGACATTCCGTTTAAAGTGGAAGTTGATATGCCTCCGGAGGGAGTGAAAGGACCATCAACGGTTAGAGTGTTGTAAAGTCTGGTTGCGCCAGTGGCTTGGAAAGTTGTCGAAGCGTAAAGGGCGTTAAACCAGGCGTTGGCTTTTGTGCTTTGACCGATGACGACATTATCTAAAGTGGAAGTTGCAATACCTCCAGTCGGCGTAAAGACGCCTGTTGATTGAAGTGTAGTAAATTTGCCGGTGGAGGGAGTGGAGGCGCCGATACTCATTCCGTTTAAGGTAGTAGTTGCTTTTTCAATGTAGTTTGAGGCAGTGATGTCGTCGGCAATTTCATTGTCTGCCCATGGGTTGGCGGTATTAACCCAGTTCGCGCCAATCGTTTCCGCCACATTAAGATGGGCGACATTTGAGGAGAGGGCGGCATCATCAACCGAACCGGAAACGCCAATGGTCAAAGTGTCAGAGACCATGGCATTGGTGATGGAGTCATTGGGTAAAATCAAACCTCCGGCAACGGTCAGTCCGCCGGTGGTATATAGATGAGAGGCTTGAATCCCGCCGGTGAAGGTTGAGGTTGAAGCGCCGGAAATAGTTAAGTAGCCACCGTGGTAAAGAGAGGCGTCTGAAATCGTGTAAGAACCCGTGCCGCCGTAGATGGTACCGGAGGCGTAGATATTTTTCCAAGTTTTAGAATATGAACCTAAATCAATAGAGTTGGCAGTGTTGGGCAATAATGAAGTGTTGATGGCAACGCCGGAAAGATTGGAAAGAGCGGTGTTGGCATATCCGCTGCCTGCGCTTACAACACAATTACCTCCCGCGTCTCTAAAGCATCCGCCGTTAAGCTGGATGCCATTGGCGAAAGTGGAAGTGGCGGAAGTTGAGGTAATATTAAGCGCGGTCGCTTGAATCCCGCCGGTGAAGGTGGAAGTCGCCGAGCCGGTAACAGTCAAAGTGGTAAATCTGCCGGTTGAGGCGGTGGAGGCGCCAATCGAAATGTTGTCCAAAGTGGAAGTGGTAATAGAAAGTCCGGTCGCGACTCCGGCAATGGAAATATCCCAAGTGTTGGAATCAACGGCAATGGAAGCGGAGTTGTTGCCCAGAGCGGTGATTCCTGTTGATGATAAGGTGGTGAAAGCGCCGGAAGAAGGAGTTGAACCGCCGATTGACATTCCGTTTAAAGTGGAAGTTGATATGCCTCCGGAGGGAGTGAAAAGACCATCAACGGTTAGAGTGTTGTAAAGTCTGGTTGCGCCAGTGGCTTGAAAAGTTGTCGAAGCGTAAAGGGCATTAAACCAGGCGTTGGCTTTTGTGCTTTGACCGATGACGACATTATCTAAAGTGGAAGTTGCAATACCTCCAGTCGGCGTAAAGACGCCGGTTGATTGCAGAGTGGTGAATTTGCCGGTGGAAGCAGTAGAAGCGCCGATACTCATTCCGTTTAAGGTGGTGGTTGCTTTTTCAATGTAGTTTGAAGCAGTGATGTCGTCGGCAATTTCATTGTCTGCCCATGGGTTGGCGGTATTAACCCAGTTCGCGCCAATCGTTTCTGCCACATTAAGATGGGCGACATTTGAGGAGAGGGCGGCATCATCAACCGAACCGGAAGCGCCGATGGTGAGCGTATCGGAAACCATGGCATTGGTGATGGAATCGTTGGGTAAGATAAGACCGCCGGCAACGGTCAGTCCGCCGGTGGTATATAGATGAGAGGCTTGAATCCCGCCGGTGAAGGTTGAGGTTGAGGCGCCGGAAATAGTTAAGTAGCCACCGTGGTAAAGAGAGGCGTCTGAAATCGTGTAAGAACCCGTGCCGCCGTAGATGGTACCGGAGGCGTAGATATTTTTCCACGCCTTACCGAAAAGGCCAATATCATATTGATTATTCGATGATGGATTTAATGAGGAGGAAAATCTGCCGGCAACAGTAATTGTGTCGCCTGTTGCATCACCCAAGGTTGAGTTGCCGTAAATCGTTATCGGGCCGTCAAACAAAACAGTTGAAGAAGCTTGGAGGTTGGCAACAAATTTTGATAAAGCATTAACTGTTAAAACGTCGGCCGAAGCATCCCCCAACGTGATATTACCTCTTGCTGTAAGGGTGTTGTCTACTGATAAAGTTCCCGATGTGCCAAAACTTCCGGAAGGATTAATATATGAAAGAACATTATTTGAAGAATCAACCCATTCGGTAATATTAGCAGCTTGTCCGGCAAAACCCTTGACCCTTAATGACGTGGTGGCTGCCGCACCCGAGTAAATATACAATTTTGCATTTGAAGCCACGGCCGTACCAATGCCAACGCGGTCGGTGGAAGTTGAGAGCGTAACGCTGCCGATGCTATCCGTTGTCCATCCGCCAGCGGAAGCAATTCCACCCAAACCAGATGCTGATATTGTCCAAGAATTATCGTCATAAGTAACGCCTATACCACTACCGGCTGTCAAAAAATTAGTTGCCGTATCAATTCTTTTTACAGTCCCATCTAAAATATGCGTTCCTGTTATTGAACCCGCCGGTAAAATCAAACCTCCCACAACAGTCAGACCTCCGGTGGTATATAAATGAGAGGCTTGGATGCCGGCGCCAAAAGTAGAGGTAGCAGAACCGCTGATTGTTGTATTATTAATGTAAGCAGTGCCGGAAGCGTAAACGTCTTTCCATGCCGCGCTGAAAGTGCCTAAATCAAGACCGTTATTCACACCTGATTTTAAGTTACCATACCAAGAACCCGAAGCGTAGATGTTTCCCCAAGCGTTTCCATAAGCGCCGAGGTGCCTGTCACCGTTGGTCGATGGCACAAGTGAAGAAGCAAACCTGCCGTTTGTCGTGATCGTAGCGAGAGACGAACTGCCCATCGTAAGATTATTTTCAATATAAACATCGCCGTCGGCAAAATAACCGGCATAGTTTGTGGAACTGTAAGCCGAAGAAGCTTTGGCATAAATGCCATAACTTATTCCCGCGTAATCGTGGCCGTAAGCATAAACACCGTAGGCGTTTCCGCCGCCGCCAACTCCGCCCGCATCAGCATACACGCCATAGCTAAGAGGCGCCGCCGAAGTTTTAACAACATAGGCAGTACCCGAAGCATAGATATCTTTCCAAGATTTAGTGGGAGAACCCAAGTCATCAGTGTTGTTGGTGTCTGATAAAAGCGAAGTATTGATTGCGACTCCTGAAAGATTAGACAAAGAAGTGTTGGCTCCACCCGCACCGGCGCAAGTGCCGTCGGGCATTCTGAAACAACCGCCATTTAATTGAATGCCGTTTGCAAAAGTTGAGGTTGCCGAGGCGCTTGAAACATTCAAAACGTTAACGCTCAAACCCCCTGAAAAAGTTGATGTCCCCACGCTGGTAGAATAAACAGTTCCCGATGTCCCAATATTTCCCGAGGCGTCAATATAACCAAGAATCGTTGCTGTCTCATTTTGCCATTCCATTAAATTAGCGGTTTGCGAGGCAACGCGGCGTATAACAATACCTTTGGTGGCGGCGTCAGCCGTGTCAACGCTAAACCGTCCAACGATTGTGGAAGTACCGGACCCGATTTTGCCGGTTATCGTTAAGTTTCCGGAGGCGTCTGTCACTGGAACGTAAGCGCCAGAACCGCCGGCATTAGAAGTGTTAAGCCCGTCGAGGGTGTCGGCGTTAAAAGCGTATCCGGCCGCGCCAATCCGCCGGCGGGGCGAAATCTCCGCATCGCTTTCAACGGTGACACCAAGATAATAAGAATCTGAAGCGAAGTCTAAAGTTATGGCGTTGTCGCCGGCAGTTGTATCTCCGAGCATCACGTTAAAGATACCGCTTGAAACGGAAACGCTTCTGGCCGTAACCGCGCCGCAAGCGCCTCGCGCTGCCCACAAACAATTACCGCCAGTTGCCGCGTCATAAATTACAAATTTTATATTATACGTGCCGGTTAAGAGGGCGCCCAATTGATCGGTTAATTTTCCTTGATAATTAATTTGTTTGTTAATTCCTGTTGCCGCCCTTAATTCAAACGGCCAACCACCGCGCAATATCGCGGTTGTAAGCGAAAAGATTCCCAAAACACAAATCAAGCCGAACATCAATGATGCGGTCAATCTAACCATTGTCTCTTTTAAATTGTGATGGCTGCCGCGCAACAACATATCGACAAAATTTTTTCGGTTCTTATATACAATTTATTATATTCGTAGGACTTAAGACTTACGCGATTCATTTTTTCCCCCTTTCGCAAAGGGGGATTATGGGGGATTTTTCTTGTCTCCCCCTTTCACAAAGGGGGATTAAGGGGGATTTAAAAATACAAATCCCTCTTTAATTCTCCCTTTATAAAAGGGAGAAAATTTAAATCCCTCTCCAACTCTCCCTTTGCAAAGGGAGAGAACTAAACGCGTAAATCCTAATTTAATAAGTAATTCCCCGTTTTATTTTTCCAATTCTATTTTACTGCCGCCGAATTGTATTTTTTCTTCATTCTCTTTTTGCTTAATTTTTAACAAAGCAATGTCCGGTGCCACCATTTCCACTTTTTTCTCTTGGCGTAAATCAATTTCGTTTGTTTTAACGGATTCGTATCCACCCTTCTCCGCTGTGACATAATAAATATTTCTGCCGGTTAAGAATGAATATCTCCCTTTGCTGTCGGTGATCTGACTCGAGAGCAACTTGTTAAATTGAGTTTCAAAAATTCTAACAACGGAGCTGCCGAGAGGTTTTTTTGTTTCTTTGTCGTAGACAATGCCCCAGCCTTTCGGTTTCGGCGGCCGCGCCAATTTCCAAAAAAGTAAAAACAAGGCAATTTGTCCGCCAAAGATAATATAACTTAATAATTTTGGAGCAATCAGCATTGAAATGCCGGACAAGATAATTCCCGAAATCGCCAGCCCAAACTGAATTCCCTTAAATATCCGTTGCCACGCCAACCGTCCGCGCGACGGTTTTTCCTCAATCGGATCAAGCGGGATATTGGCGGTAATAACCGCGCCTTTTTCTTTTACCTCAATCGCTTCGCCGTGATACAAGTCGGTGAAAATGAAATCTTCTTTAAATCTTTTTAAATATGCGGACGGAAAAATAAAACCTCTTTTTTTAACTTCAATGCGATAAAGTCCGGGTGAAGACATAAAAATATAACGTCCCTCCTTGTCTGTAACCCTCGTTTGAATTAATCTTCCGTTGTTTTGGTCAAACAAACGGGCAATGGCCAGATCTATCGGCATTTTGGACAGAGAATTATAAATAACGCCCCAACCGAATCTTTTTTTGCGTTTAAACAATAAGAACGGCTGGGTTAAAAGATATTGCAAATAAGACCAAAAATTAAAGAAGTTGACCGCCACAACAGTATTAACTACTGAAACTGTGGCGATTGTCGGCAAAGCAATTTGTTCGGTGGCTTGTTCAACCGATGGATTTTGAATAAAATCAATAATATTTTCCGCGGCAATTTTTGCCGCAAAACCCGCTTTCGCGCCCAAGTTCTTTGTAATGTTGGCGATGTTTTCTGCAAGCGGCGCCTCGGGATTAATCTCGAGAAGCGGCGGTATCGCTAAAATCTCAATGTTTTGATTTATAACATTATCAAAAATTTCGAATCTATCTGTTTCGCGCGCGCGAAAATCTTTTTTTTCAACTTTTAGATAGTATGTGCCGTTCGGAACAACAAACCCGTATAAACCGTTTGCTGTGGTGGTTTTTGGATTTTCTTGAAAGTAACGCCCGCTATCCCACAACTGCCACCCCCCAGGAGTTTGCAAGTATAAAGAAATCTTCGCGCCGTCAACCGGTGTCTGTTTGTCTTTAACCTTTTGAGAAACCATTCCTAATGGCTTCACAATAATTTTGAAACTTGTTTGGCTGGCGCGCCCCGCATCGTAAAAAATAGTAATAATAGCATTGTATTCTCCAGCAGTTTTCGGAACTTGAAAACCAACTTCGTATTTTAACGTTGAACTTGCGAAAAAATAATTTGAATCTCCAACATTTAGTGTGATGTATTTTGGTTCAATGATAAATTTATCTTTGGCGACATCAATCGTGATGTCATTTCCTAAAAGTGTAGTAATTTGCGACAGCTTGTCGGGAAAAACTTTAATAGTGCGATGCGACAGATAAAAATTAAAATTTTCCAGAGGAATGCTTTCCGGAAGGATTGTCCCAGGCGGGGGAACGCCTGGCGGAATTCCGGGAGGGACTTCTTCTCCCGGCGGAGGTGGCGGTGGAGGCGGAGGAGGGGGAATTGCCGCAGTTGGGGTGCCCAAAGCCATAGCGCCCGAAGCAAAATTTCCCGAAGTGTCGTAGGCAAACGCTGTGTAATAATAAATCGTGCCGTTAATTAAACCGCTATCGGTGTGTGCTGTCCCCGCTCCGTTATAAACTGTCGCGCCGTCCGATGGATTTACCGGGAAACCAGTTTGCAATTTTTTTATCAAAACTCCGGAAAAATCAAAATCTGTTGGATTTACCCAATTTAATAAATTTAATGAATCGCTCGGCGCGACAACAAAATTACTGACATTGGTTGGCGCCGCGGCGTCTTTTAATGTTTGAAAAGTTTTATCTAAAGAAATTGTTTCATTGCCAAAAGCGTCTTTTGAATGGACGCGGATGTGGTACCCGGTATTTGGTAAAAGCCCCGCGAGGGGTATGAGGTGCCCAACGCCGAATGCGGCGTTGAAAATTGATCCAATTTCATACGCTAATGTCCGCCCATAATCAACCTTGGAATCTGCCGGTTCGTCCGTTTGCCAGGAAACTTTTGCCGAAGTTGAAGTAATGTCGATAATGTTTAAATTACTTATTGTCGGCGCGACACTGTCATTTGTTGTAAAACTCAAGTCGCCGGTGCTTGCCGAATTTCCTGTTGCGTCTTTTGAAAAAATTTTAAAATGATAAAGTGTGCCAATTGTTAAACCTGTTAAGTCAAAACTGTGAACCGTTACCCTGTCTGTGCTTGATGCGCTCGCGCCGTATGCCGGAGTTAGGCCATAATCAATCAACGAATCGGCAGCTTCGTTCGTTTGCCAAGAAACTTTCGCCGAGGTATCTGTAATGTTTGAAACTACGACATTTGAAATTATCGGCGCGGTCGCGTCGGGTGGCGTTAAAGTTTTAAAAGAATAATCGCCGGAAACCGCTTCGTTGGTTGAAGTATCGGTTGAACGAACGCGGAAATGATATGTGGTTGACGGATTTAAACCGGCTAAAGAAACCGAATGCAACAGAACCATAAGGGAGCTGCCGGTCGTGCCTCCATAGGTAGCGGTTAGGCCGTAATTCACATAACTTGTGGACGGCTCGTCTGTTGTCCAGGTAATAACAGCGCTTGTGGTTGTTATATTAATAACTTGGATTGCTGAAATAACCGGCGCTGTGGTGTCCGGATTATTCGGGGGTTCTGGCGGCGGAGCGACATAATGGCTAATATATTCAACAGGGTTTCCAATATCGTCGGTCAAAATGTAGTTGGTGGAAGTGCCATAGCCTCCGCCATAATCAAAAAAGTCCTCACCTACGTTGTAGGTTGAGGACATAACACAAAGGGGATTGGCTAAAATAGCCAATGCAACTATAACAAAAACTACTGTTAATTGCTCGAATTTACCCCCCCGGGTCATATTTTTGTTTTTATCTTTGTTTTTGTGTCTCTTCTTTGATTTTGTTTTTTCTAATTATATTATATCATATTTTCACAAAAAAATCAAGCCCGAATTTCCGCTAAATTAAGCGGACCTCTTTTAAAAATAATTTTTTAAATCTTCGTCCATGATTTCAGGCGTCTTTTATCCCCAAGTTATCCCCAACAAAACGGCAACGCATCGTAATGCGGTGGATTTATAATTTTATCTGAGGAATTATATTTTACGACACAATTTTACTACCGACTCTAACGTCATTTCATCTTTTATCCTCATTCCACCGGTGTAAAATGTTTCACGTGAAACATTTACGCCCTAAACTACGAAGCAACCAAAAAATTACCCCCCAACTATTCTGCCCCCGACTTGTCGAAATTCGCTTCTCCACTCGCTACGCCCCTTATGGCTGCTCCGCGATTGTACAGGGCTACGCTCGGTCGAAAAATAAATAGAATATTGTTCGAGCAAGCGACCAAAGGGAGCGCGTCGAGAACTAACTTTAGACAGAATTTTAAACTTAAAACCGCCCGTTAAGGGCGGATCTGTTGTCTTTTTTAGCCTATTTTTGATTTCTTAAGAATCCTATCCCACTTCTGGCCACACCGCAGGCGTTGCAGGCGGGGAACTCGCGTCTCCGCAACTTGCCCCAGTAGAAATTTGCTTTTGGACTCACCGTGAATCGAACCCGGGCCTCGGCAACCGCGCCCGCCCACCAATTCTTTCCTGGACTCGGCGAGAATCGAACTCGCGTCTCCGCAATGCGAATGCGGTGTATTACCACTATACGACAAGCCCCGAACAATAAATAAGGAGGTTCCCGTTTTTCTCCTTTTCCTTGCTTTCTATGTATGACTTAGTATGACTTACGCAGTTCATTTTCTCCCCCTTTCGTAAAGGGGGATTAAGGGGGATTTTTATATTTAAATGCGCGCAAAAAATCCCTCTCTTTCTCTCCCTTTCCAAAGGGAGAGAACCAAGTGCGTAAGTCCTACTATTATTATTTGGTGCCCCCAGAGGGAATTGAACCCCCATTTTCTCCTTAGGACGGAGCTGCTCTATCCGTTGAGCTATGAGGGCGCGATTTTGCGCGTCTCTTTCAAAAGTGAATTCTAAGCCCCTTTACGGCGAGAAAGACAAATTAAAAAAACAAAAAACTATCTAACTTTTAAAAGTATAACACTTTCCCAAATAAAAATCAAGGCCTTTCTAAATCCCTCTTTATTTCCCCCCTTGTTAAATCCCCCTTCTATCTCCCCCTTTATTAAAGGGGGATTAGGGGGGATTTATTTCTCCCTTAATCAAGCTCTCTTCGCGAGATGTTTCACGTGAAACATTATTAAACGGATTCCAAACGTAACCGCACTCCTCGTGGCTCAAATGACCGCACCGTCTGCGTCGTAAAACGTATCTAAAAACAGAGTCTTTCCATTAAATTTCACCTAATCCCAACTCCTCTTTTAACCCCTCTCATTTCTTAACCTATTTGACTTTTTAAATTTTTATAGTATAATTTTTATATTGAGTATGTCACAAACAATTATCCTCATCGCAATCGTTCTGAGTTTTATAATCTGCCTTGGCGGGATGCTTTATTTTTTCAACAAAAAATTTAATGAGGCCTCAACAAAAGACAAAAATGATCAATCGTTTTTAATGATCCAAAACCTCTTAACCGATTTGCGGAGAGAGGTTGATTCTAAGCTTTCCGAAACTCACAAAGTAATGGAACATCAGGGCAGCACAAGTTTAAAAATCGTACAGGACGTTACCGAAAAACTTGCTAAACTTGAAGAAACAAATAAGCAAGTAATCGGTTTTACCGACCAGCTCCAGCAATTACAGGACATTTTAAAAAATCCGAAGCAACGCGGCATCTTGGGCGAATATTATTTAGAAGCGGTTTTAAAAAATGTTTTGCCTCCGGGCGGTTATGAAATGCAATTTAAAATCGGCAAAGATGAAGACGGCAAAGATTTGATTGTTGACGCGGCGGTTTTTGTTAAAGATAAAATTATTCCAATTGACGCCAAATTTTCCTTGGAAAATTATAATAAAATTATTGAAACGCGCGATCCAGCCGAAAAAGAACGCCTTGAAAAACAATTCAAGCAAGATTTAAAAAATAGAATTGATGAAACATCAAAATATATCAAACCGAACAACGGCACAATGGATTTTGCTTTTATGTTTATCCCTCACGAGGCGATTTATTACGACCTCATCAACGAGGGCGGAACAGTTAAAATAAATACGCGGGATTTAATTGAATACGCTTTTAGAAAACATGTTTTTGTCGTTTCCCCAACTTCTTTCTTGGCTTATCTGCAAACCGTAATGCAGGGTTTGCGCGCTTTACAAATTGAGGAAACGGCCAAAGAAATAAAAAAACACGTTGAAAACCTCCAAAAACATTTAGTTGCTTACGATACTTATTTTAAAAAAATCGGCTCAAATTTGGGCACAACAGTAAATATGTATAACCAGGCTTATAAAGAGCTTGACAAAATTGACAAAGATGTGGTAAAAATAACAGGAGGGGAGCGGCAAATCGAACCGCTTCAAATAGATAAGCCAAGTATTGAGGAATAATTTAAACCGCCAATTTACGCTATAACTGCGCCAATTCACGCTATATTTCTGGCGTCCGATGGCGTTGTGATGGCGTTAAATGGCTTCTATAAATATGAAGAAAGCTGGATTAAAGGCACTAAGACAGTCAAAAAAGAAAGAAGCGTTTAATGATAAAATAAAGGCGGGTTTGGAATATTTTATTAAAAAATGCCGGCAGGCTGTCGCCAACAAAAATAAAAAAGAAGCGCAAAATCTTTACAAAACGGCCGTTAAGTCGCTGGATAAGGCGGCGCAAAAGAAAATCATCAAAAAGAACACTGCCGCCAGGTTAAAATCAAGACTAGCGCAAAAAATCAACGCTTTATAAAAAATCATTCTAATAATTTTAAAATCCCTGATTAAAATCGGGGTTTTAAAATTGTCCAACCAGCTCTTTTATTTTCTATTTTTACATTTTAAAACCAAACAAGCAGTTTCAAATTATATGGCAAACCGTTACCCCCAATTTGTTGATGGCCGGTTGTATTAGCCATTTTTATTATATACAAAAAATGCCCGTCTGAAAATATTATTTTCAGACGGGCAAAAAGGGTAAAAGTAAAAAGTTACAAGATTAAATTACTGCGGCGCGGGAACGCAGATCGCCATCGGCAAAGTCGGAGCGGTGCCTGTAGACGAGCATCTCGCCGTCGTAGCTGCTCCAGTGCACGCTCGGAACAAAACCATCGCGATAGAGCGAACCATCGCAACGCGTCCAGTTGTGGATATCCAGATGTTTGTTGGTTTCTTTAAAGTATTTGAGTTCGTAAATAAGGCGTTCCTCGAGGGTGATACCAATGAAGTTCTGCGCTTTGAGTTGGTTGTAAGAGAGGCCTTTGAGCTCCTCGTCAGCTTCCACGCGGTCGCGGACGCGGATGGCGTAAGGGCCATTTTGGGCGGTGCGTTCGGAGATGACGATATTGTCCAAGCTCTCGCTGGTCAATTTCCAGCATTTGAAGTTTTTGTCGCAAAGGTCGTAGGCTGACTGGGGAGTGATGCCTTGCGCCATAATGATGGCGCGATTGGCGTCGTTGGGGTTTTCGGGGATTCTGACGCCGGAAAGGTCACCGCAGGGGTAGCCGATTGAGGCGTAAAATGACTGCCATTCGGCGATAATGGGCGATGCTGCCTTATCAGCGATTGCGGCGACCGGGCCGAATAAAATCTTTCTCAATTCTCGGGACAAATCCTTTTTATGGCCGATCCAGTGCTGGGCCGCGGCAGCCGACAAATCTGTCGGCACACCCTCGGAAACAGCGCAAATCAATTCTTTCATCTGTCCTGACGTGAGGCCTGACGTGAGGACGGTCTGATGCTTTTTCATCAGCAGTTCCTCCTGCCCTTAAAAGGGCTTGGTTGTTAAGGTCCCCATTTACCCAAATCGCGGCGAATTCCGCGAATTTTAGGCGTTATAATATCTTACCTTAAATTAAAAGTTTTGTCAAGAGCAAATCCACCGCTAATTCCGACTTCATCTCCCCGCTCTTTATTTTATAATCGGTTTCAAGAAGTAAGTTGTGGGCATTTTTCAGTTCTTCCAAGGTAAAATTGCCGGATGCCTGAAAAATTTTTTGAGCGCGAAAAGGGTGTATGCCGAACGTTTCCGCGACCATTGAAGAATTTATTTTCTTTTCCGCGGCCAGCGCCTTAATTTCAAGCAATTGCCTGAATTGCGAGGAAATTTGATAAAAAATCGTTTCCTTGCCCACCCCGGAATATTCCAGCCGGCGCAATTCACGCAAAACGCCTTTTTTGTCTTTTGCCATAAAATAATCTATCAGCAAAAAACAATTTTCCGCCAAATCAGCCAAGGTTACAGCTTCAACGTCGGCGATAGAAACGGTTTTCTTTTTTAAGTGGTCGCTGTAAGAAAATAGTTTTTTCATTTCCGAATAAATATTCCAAAAATCGCTGCCGCAAAAATAAACAAATTTATTCAAAGCCGACGGCTCAATTTCGTATCCCGCTTCCTCAAATCTTTTTCTAACGTCGCCTTCGAGCGCCATGCCTTTAAGCTGGGGAAAAAACTCTGTTCCGTCGAGTTTTATTTTTTTATAAAAAGTTTCTTTTTTAAAAGTTTTGTCGTCAATCTCTTCCGCAAAAATGATAGAATTGTCACGCAAATTTTTTATGTCTTTTAACATTATTTCCGCGTCTCCTTCGTCAATCTTTATTTTGGAAAAATTATAGATTACAAACAATCTCTTGGACGCGAAAAGAGGCGGGGAAGCAACCTCGCGATGCAATTCTTTAACGCTAAAATCCGGCGCAAAAAAACGCGCCACGCTCAAGCCCTGCGGGTCGTATTGTTTAATAAAGGCGCTGGTATAAAACTTTAACCTTTCGCGAAGACGAAATCCGTCATCGCCATAAAGCAAACGAACCATTCCCCGCTTATTTGCCGAATTTTCTCGATTATTTGATACCATATCATAATTTAATTTTACACCAAATCCACACAAAATCAAGTCCGACAAGACAAAATTCTTTTTTTAATTTTACGCCCCTTGCAATGCCCCAACACCCCCAAATATGACTGCAAACTTTGGTTAAAAGATTCTTTTGAGATTAGACCCTCTTGAAAATCGTAAAATTTATTTTTAATTTTCTTAAAAATTCTTCTTTTCGTTTTCGTCCGCAGGACTCGGTAACGCGGCAAGGCAACATAACCCAAAAAATCTACGCCTTGGTTGTACTTTCCGATAATTACTTTGTCGGCGTGAAGCGACAATTTTAATTTGTCTTTCAGGAAATAGCTAATTCGGTCTACCAAATTGACTAATCCATCTTCATTCTCGCCCAAAATCACAAAATCGTCGCAATAACGAATGTAATATTTTATTTTCAAATTATGTTTAACAAATTGGTCAAGTTCGTTTAAATAAATGTTGGCGAATAGCTGGCTGGTAACATTGCCGAGCGGCAGACCTTTGTTCGGCTCTTTTTCGAAACTCTTAATAATTCTTTCAATTAACCAAATAGCATTTTGTTCTTGGATTTTCTTTTTGACGAGATTTAACAAAATATCTTGGTCAATTGAATCGAAGAATTTTCTAACGTCGCATTTTAAGGCGAAAATATTACGGCAATGATTTTTGCTCAATTTTCTAGCGAAGTGTTCCAAGCGGGATGCGGCGCGATGAGTTCCTTTGTCTTTGCGGCAGGAATACAAGTCAAAAATGAAAACTTGGTCAAAAATCGGATAAAGAATTCTAAAAATTGCGTGATGTAAAACCCTGTCTTTAACGCAGGCCTTGTGGATACGCCTCAATTTGGGGTCTTGAATATTAAATGAAGCGTAGGTAGAATGATGGTAGGTTTTGGTTTCAAGTTCTCGGTGTAGTTGAAATAAATTATCTTCAAGGTTAAATTCAAATTCTTGAACGTCGGCCTTATTTTTCTTCCCCTTGCGGAATTCTCGCCAAGCTAAAAATAAATTATCTAAACTAATAATCTCGTCAAAAATATTATGACAAATTTTTCTTCCTTTAATACCCCCCCCCCAACGCTCTCGGAGAAATTAATGTGCCCTTGGCGCATAAAATTTGCGAGTTTTACAAAAAAATTTATTTGCTTTCTTCAAAAATCCCCAAAAAAGATAAGTTTGGAATTTTCTTGAAAATTGAAAATCTTTGTCTTGAAATAATGAATTTGGTAATTACGGCTTCGCTGGAAGCAAAAATCAATAAATTTCCGATACTGAATTCGGCGAGGATAAAAATTGAAATTTTGAAACGGCTATTTAGAGTCGCTTGCGAGTTGAATATTATTGAAAATAAAAAATATATAAACTTAGAATCAGACTTGCAGGAAATCTCCAAGATGACTAATGGTTGGATAAGGTATCTGAAATAACTTTAACAAAATAGACAATAAAACACAAAAGAAATCCCTGAAATGGGATTCCTTTTTATTGAAACTTCGACGCGGGTACGCAGGTTGTCATTGGCGTTGTCGGGGTTGTACCTGTTGACGTTCATCTCATCGTCGTTGCCATTCCAGTTCACGTTCGGAACATTGCCGTCGCGATAAAGCGAACCCGTTTTATTTGCCTGATTTCGTCCATTTCACCGACAATCTTTATTAAAATTATCTGTGTTGACCCCAGTCTTTAGGGAATGATTTACGAAGCAGAGTTTATTGAAAACTCACCTTCTTTAAAACCAAACAAGCAGTTTCAAATTATATGGCAAACCGTTACCCCCAATTTGTTGATGGCCGGTTGTATTAGCCATTTTTATTATATACAAAAAACGCTCCGATTCAAAATCGGAGCGTAAAGTGTACAAGAAAAAAGTGAAAAGGTTAAACTACTGCGACGCGGGCACGCAGGTCGTCATTGGCGTCGACGGGGCTGCACCTGCTGACGCTCATCCCAACGACGCTACCACTCCAGCTCACGTCCGGAACATAGCCGTCGCGATAAAGCGAACCATCACAACGCGTCCAATTGTGGATATCCAGATGTTTGAAGGTTTCTTTGAAGTATTTGAGCTCGTAAATGAGGCGTTCCTCAAGGGTGATACCAATGAAGTTCTGTGCTTTGAGTTGGTTGTAAGAGAGGCCTTTGAGCTCCTTGTCGGCTTCAACGCGGTCGCGGACGCGGATGGCGTAGGGGCCGTTTTGGGCGGTGCGTTCGGAGATGACGATTTCATCCAAGCTCTCGCTGGTCCTTTTCCAGCATTTGAAGTTTTTGTCGCAAAGGTCGTAGGCTGACTGGGGAGTGATGCCTTGCGCCATAATGATGGCGCGATTGGCGTCGTTGGGGTTTTCGGGGATTCTGACGCCGGAAAGGTCGCCGCAGGGGTAGCCGATTGAAGCGTAGAATGATTCCCATTCGGCGATGATGTCGTCGGCGACATTCTCAAACGGATTCTGCTTTTTTAAAAATCGTTCCAGCTGTTTTGGCGTCAATACCCCATGCTGGAGTTTTAAATCCAGGTCTGCGAGCATACCAAGCACATTGCCCGATACGCCACCGATGTTTTCTCTTTTCATCGGCGTCCTCCTGCCCTTAAAAGGGCTTGATTGTTAAAGACCCCATTTTCCTCCTTCCCTAAAACTTCCGCCTCCGCTCTTTCAGAGCTTCGGCGTGACAGGTCGGAGGACTTCGCCAGACCGAATTGTCTGGATATTTCATCTTAACACAAACAGAATCAGTTGTCAATGCCTTGTACACCCAAAATTTTATTTGTTAAGTTTTTTCAATTCCCCCCAACTTTTTCCCGCGCTGATTTCAACTTCAAGCGGAACGCGCAATTTGGCGACATTTTCCATCGCTTCCTTAATCATACTTGCCGCTTGTTTTACAAAATCCCCCTCTATCTCCCCCTTTATTAAAGGGGGATTAAGGGGGATTTCTCTCCCCCTTTCAAAAGGGGAAGAGCCGGAGGCGACTTCAAAAACCAACTCGTCGTGAACCTGCAAAAGCATTTTAACTGATTTTTCCCAGCCGCGACTCTCAATTTCTTTCCCAATTTCTATCATTGCCAATTTTATCAAATCGGCTGCTGTACCCTGGACCGGATGGTTAATTGCCATCCTTTCCGCCGCGGCGCGAACCTGTTCTATCCCCGAATTTATTTCCGGCAAATACCGCCGCCGCCCAAACAAGGTTTCAACATAACCCAAACTCCTTGCCAGTGCCTTAGTTTCCTCCAAATAACCGGCAATCCCTTTAAAAACAACGAAATACTGCTCGATAAACATCTTGGCCTCCTCCATAGTTCTGCCGGTTTTTTCCGCCAGCAATCTCGGGCCCATACCGTAAAGCACGCCGAAATTAACAGTTTTTGCCAGCCGCCTCATTTCCGGAGTAACTTTTTTTTCAGCAACGTTAAAAATTTCAGCCGCGGTGTGAGTGTGAATGTCTTCGCGGCAATTAAACGCCTCTAACATTTTTTTATCGTTTGCCAAATGAGCGACAACCCTTAATTCAATTTGAGAATAATCTGCCGATAAGAGCGTAAAATTTTTGTCAGCGACAAACGCCTTGCGGATTTTTTCGCCGAGCGCCGAACGAATGGGAATATTTTGCAAGTTCGGCTCCGAGGACGAAAGCCGGCCAGTGGCAGCGATGGTTTGGTTAAACTGGGCGTGCAATCTTTTCGTTTTAGAATCAACTAATTTTGGTAAGGAATTAATGTAGGTGGAATAAAGTTTAAACATTTCCCGGTAGTCCAAAATTAAATCGACAATGGAGTGCAGACCTTTCATTTTTAAAAGTTCTCCGGCTGCTGTGGAAATACCTGTTTTTGTTTTCCTAAGTCTAAGCCTTTCGTTAAGTCTGAGTTTGTCAAAAAGAATTGTTTTCAACTGTTTCGGCGAATTTAAATTGAATTTTTGACCTGCTTTTTTGTAGATTTCGTTCTCCAGTTTGGTTATGCTGCCCTTAACTTCGCCGCTCATTTTTTTTAAAAATTTTATATCCAAAATTATTCCTGTTCTTTCCATTTCCGCCAAAATTTCAAGAAGCGGCATTTCAATTTTTTGCGCCACGTCCGAAAGACCGTCTTTTTTAATTTTTTCCGAAAGAACCCCGTATAAATCTGGGAAAAATCCAAGATGTCCGGCTTCGTTTTCCGCATAGAGAACCGCGTCTTTGTTCAATTCGGATAAAATAATGCTCGCCAAAGAATAGTCGCGCTGTCCCGGAAACAAAAGATACGAAGCGACAAAAATATCAAACATCGGACCGTTAAAAATAACGCCCGCGTTTTCTAAATAACAGATTTCCTTTTTAATATCGTAGCCAACTTTTAAAATTTCCTTATTACTAAAAAGGGCGGAGATTTCATCTCTTGCCCGTTCTAATTTTAAATCTATTTTATAAATTTTCTCGCTTACGTTTAAATAAATGCTTTGCGCCTTGTTTTCAAAATATCTGACACCTTCCAACGCACCCGACGTTTTAAAAAAGAGAACCTTGGTTTTTTTGATGTGTTCTGCTATCTTTTTGGCCTCCTCCGCTGTTTTTAGAGCAATAATTTTGATTTCCAAAGTTTTTTTTTGAGCCTCGCCATTCTCTGAAATATTGACCTGGGGCAGTCCGCCTCCCTCACCGAAAATCCTTTTCAATAAAGATTGAAAACCGAACTTATTAAAAACTTCTGAAATCTTTTCCAAGTCGTATTTTTTAAATTCAACTTTTTCCAAATCAAAATCAATCGGCACGTCGCGAACAAGTGTAACCAATCTTTTTGATTCCTCGGCTGTTTCCTTTGATTTTTCCAAAATTTCCCGCGTTTTCTGCCTAATCTGTTCACTTTTTAAATTTTTGTAAACGTCTTCCACTGAGCCGAATTTTAAAATCAAATCCTTGGCCGTCACCTCGCCAATTCCCCTCACACCCGGAATATTGTCGGATGGGTCTCCGCGAAACGCTTTATAATCAATCATTTGTTCCGGTTTTAAACCAAATCTTTCCATAATTTTATCACGGTCATACAAAATCGTCTCAGAAATTCCTCTTAAGAAACTCAAAACTTTCGTCTGCTCGTTTACCAATTGTAGCGCGTCCAAATCTCCGGTTAAAATTATATTTTCAATATCTTTGTCGGCTTTTTCAACTCTGTCGCAAAGAGTGGCGATAACATCATCGGCTTCGAAACCTTCTTTGGAAAAAACCGGAATTTTAAACGCTTCTAAAACGTCATAAATCAAAGGAATTTGGTCGTATAATTCCTGCGGCTGTCTAATTCTTTGCGCTTTGTATTCTTTAAATTCTTTGTGGCGGAAAGTCGGGGCCGCCAAATCAAAAGTCACAGCCACATATTTGGGCGCCATTTCTTTCAAAATCTTAATTAAGATGCTTGTAAATCCGTAAACAGCGTTAACCACCTTGCCCTCCGGGGTAGTAAGCGGGGGCAATGCGTGAAACGCCCTATGAAGTAGGGCGCTGCCGTCGAAAATTAAAAATTTCTTCTTCTCCGACATAAACAAAACTTCAAAAACTAAAAACTAAAATCTTAAATCTGAAAACTTAAAGTTGGAGGGATTACACGATTCCACTCGGCGGCAAAATTATTTTCCGCTCCAATGTAGAAATCTTTTCTCTGCCGCAAGGAAAAGCAAGTTGAGCAAATAACCTACGATACCGGCCAAGAGAATGGCCGCGTACATTGTTGGTATTTCGTAGATTATCTGCGAATCAATAATTTTTCGCCCAAGACCAGACGTTGTGCCGATAAACATTTCCGTCACAACAACAATGACGAGCGTCAAACTGACCGCGCTCCGCAGGCCGATGAATGTTTGCGGCAAACTTTCCCAAAACAAAATCCAGCGAAAAATTTGAGCTTTTGTCGCTCCCATAATTTGCGCCGCCAATACTCTTGATTTTTTGGCGTGCATAACGCCATAGGCAGTGTTAAAAATTATGATAAGCATTGACGAGAAGGCGGCAACAGCAATTTTCGATTTGTCGGTTATGCCGAACACAAGAAGGAAAAGCGGGAAAAGGGCTGTGGCTGGCGTGGAACGAAAAAAATCAATAATAAACTCGAAGCTTCGATAAACTTTTTCTGCCCCGCCAAGCAGCAAACCGAGAGGCAGACCAATTGCTAACGCAATGACGAAAGCTAAAACTACTCTCTCAAGCGTTGAAACAAGGTCACCAACAATAGCGCCGCTTCCTAAAAGCTGAACAAGTTTCCCGATTGTTGTAAATGGATCGGGCAGAAAAAATTTATCAATAAGCTGAAGCTGCGCGGCCACAGCCCAAATCAAAATCAAGACTATTGGCCCAATGAAAGTGTATTTTCTCATAGATTTGCTGCTTTTTGGAAAACTGAAAGCACTTTGTTTTTCACTTGATGAAACTGCTCGGCCTTGAGCGATTGTACTGTTCTTGGATACGACAAAGGATTATCAATAACTTCTAGCACTTTGGTCGGTCTTTGTGAGAACACCACAATTTTTTCGGCGAGATGCACCGCTTCTTCAATGTTATGAGTAATAAGTAAAATTGTTGGCTTGAAAGTTAAAAAGTATTTTTGCAGATGTTCTCGTAAACGTAAATTGTTCTCGTAATCAAGGGCAGAAAACGGTTCGTCAATAAACAAAACTTTTGGATATGTAATGAGTGCGCGCATGAATGCTAAAATTTGCTGTTGCCCACCACTCAATTCGTAGGGATAGCTTTCCCAGTTAAATTTGAACTCAAAAAGTTTTTGCAATTCCTCAACCCTTTGCCGTATCTCTTTTTTGCTCTTGTTTTGTATTTCAAGAGGCAATGCTAAATTTTCAAAATTGGTTCGCCAAGGGAGCAAAGACTCGCGGTAATCTTGAAAAATGTAACTAAGCTCAAGGTGGTTAAAATTTTCAATGACAAAATTGCCGCCGTCTCTATCAACAATACCGGAAAGAATGTTGAGTAAAGTTGATTTTCCCGAACCGTTCGGACCAAAAATTGCAGTTATCTTTCCCTGCTCAACACCAATACTGAAGTCTCGGAAGACTTCAGTATCGTTAAACGACTTCTTGAGATTTTGAACAGAGATGGCGACATTATTCATAGATTAGCAATTTTATTTTTTCATTATCGAATACACTTTTCACCAAACTTTTACTTCGAAAGAATCCGATGAAATTATTTATGCCCCCCACATCTTCATCGCTTGCTTTGTGATATTGTGGAAAATAAGCCATTTGTTGCGCTATGTCCCCCAGAGAAGTGTATTTAGAGAGAATCTGCCTCGAATCATTTTCATTGGATTGCATGTATTGTAGTGCTTCCAGTAATGCTTTCTGTACCTTTTTCGCAGTGTCGCTTTCACTAAATGATCCTGAGAAGGCGTAAATTGCAAAATAGTTAAACCCGAGTTTGTTAAAGATTGACTCGTCAATCTTTAACAAATCAGTATTTTTATCAGCAACAGTTACTGTTGGTTGATAAGCAAACAGAGCACCTATTGCACCAGAAATTAATGATTGCAACTGAACATTTGGCGATAATTCAACAAGTTCCACTTCTTGAGTATTTACTCCATTTTGGCCCAGGTAGTGAGCAAGAATTGTTTTTGCGGTAATTCCTGGGAATACTCCAACTTTCTTGTTTTCAAGATCAGCGAGAGATTCTACCCCATTTCCTTTCTTGACAAATAGGGCGTCGAAGTTTTTGTTTTCATTTTCAGACCACCTTCCCACGAGAAATATCTCCGCACCAGTATTCGCCTTGTCTTCCGCAAGAATTAAGGGGTCAAGTGGCATTTCTCCAACATCGAGCTGGCTCGTGATTAGTGCATTAAGAACATCGTTACCGGTAGTGAATTTAATAAGCTCTGGTTTTAGATTGTATTTTTCAAAATACCCCTTCTCCAGAGCAACATATATCGGCAAAGCAGATGCAAGACCTCTGTCCGATATTTTGACATTAATAATTTGTTCCTCTTCTTTATTTAAAGTAAAATACCAAATGCCTCCAGCGACCAAAATAGCGATGACGAGACCAACGATTGTTTTGTTGTTCATAATGGTTTAGTTAAAAAATTTATACATAGCGACTATACAGCCACAATACCAAACTTTCTGACTTTTTACAATGACCGCCGACAGCCGAAACGAGAAGTTTTTGATAAAGTAGGTTCAAGCGGAATCGTATAATCCCTCCAAAATTGAAATTGAACCAGTGTGCGCGGTTTTGTGTCCCTTCGGTCATCCCTCCGGGAGATGACCCGAAGGGTCAGACATCTCCCGCAGGGTGACTGACTCACACCCTTAAACCTAATAAATCTAAGGCCGGAAGGGGAATCGAACCCCTGAAAACGGTTTTGCAGACCGTCGCCTTACCACTTGGCTATCCGGCCAAAAATAATCATTTTTTTGTTTTGTCTCCCTGCGGGAAATCGCCCGTAGGGTGACAGACCGCTGCGTAGTCACTCCGCCACCATGCCGACACTAATTACTTTTTGTTTTGTGTCCCTACGGTCATCCCTCCGGGAGATGACCCGAAGGGTCAGACATCCCCCGAAGGGGGACAGACCGTCGCCTTACCACTTGGCTACCCGGCCCCCTCACCAATTGGACAAATCTTATTTTTAACGCGCGCTCATCATTTCTCGAAAAACTATTTTCGTCCAAGATTCAATTTTGACCAATTGGTGAGGGGGCAGGCCATAATTTCATTAAGCCTCCACCTCATCTCAATATAAAATACCAGGTTCTTGCCAAAAAATCAATCTTTATGTTAATATAAAGACAGGATTAAAAGAACTTTAACATCTTAAATGTCGTCCTGTTTTAATGGGACGGCAACAAAGGAAAAGGGTCAAAATGAAAAAAAAGTGCTTGATTCTTGGTATTTTTTGCTTAATTTGCTTTCTGGCGGCCACGCCTGCTTCTGCTGAAAATTATAAAAATATCGGTTTGGGTTTGGGTATTTCAAACTCTAATCCTTTCGTTGAATTAAATTTTCGTCCTCTTGATTTACGGCCCAAAACAAAAATCGTCAAGCCTCTTCCCATCGAATTTTCCAACAAATACTACATCTCCGGCGGCTACGAACTCACGCTAAAAATTTACGTGGTGGATAAAAAATACATTCGTTGGCATTTTTTGGATCCGGGCGCTTACTTTCTGGCCAAGGGAAACCCTTTGACAGTAAGGGACGTAACGGCCGCGAGAAGCGTTGATATCACTTTTGGGACAGGGTTTGACATTCTGCCGTGGAAAAATTTATGCATCTCGCTTTCTGTCCACTGGTTTTTGCCGGATTTTCGGGCCGCCTATGCCGCGGGCGCGGAAGCCGCCTTAGACTACACGGTTAATAATTTTAAAGTTGACCCGGGAAAAAGTATTGAAGATATTGTTTTGGAAAATGGAGAAGCGGCTTTCAGGGTCGCCGCCAAGCGAACCGAGGATATTTACTTCCAGGCGCTAAAAGAACCTCATTTTCAACTGACCCTTACCTGGTATTTCTTTTAAATCCCCCCACCTTTCCGCGGGGCATTGACCTTGCGGAAAAAACTACTCTTATCCTCTCATTACTGCATCACCTGCCCGCAGTACTTGCTGTATCGCTGCAGGTGGACGCACAACGTTGCAAGCTTGAGACCGAGGGGTGTTCGGGAAAGGTGGAGGGATAAATCGCTTTTTTAGTTTTATAGACTCCCAAACGGGGGTCTTTTCTTTTTGTTACTCGCCCGAAAATTTGGAGTCCAAAAGACGAACAAATTTTCGTGGGAGTAACAACCCCGTACTAAGCCGCTAGCAAACGACTCAATTTAGCAAAACGAGAGCCGACCAAAGGGAGGCGTTTCCGCGAAACCAAGCTACGATTAAATCACAAAGACTCTTCGGGCTTTAGTACTGGGGTTTTCTCTCGCCCGAAAATTTGGAGTCCAAAAGACGAACAAATTTTCGTGGGAGTAACAACCCCGTACTAAGCCGATAGCAAACGACTCAATTTAGCAAAATGAGAGCCGACCAAAGGGAGGCGTTTCCGCGAAACCAAGCTGCGATTAAGCCGCAAAGACTCTTCGGGCCTTAGTACTGGGGTTTTCTCTAAATTTTCGAGTCCCTGACGATGAAAATTTAGCAAGAATTAACAACCCCGTACTAAGCCCCTGCAGAATGGTTCGGTCAAATGAAGTGAAAGCCGAACGAAGTGAGGCGTGTTCCGAGAGAGTTGGCGGGGGACAAGCCCCCGCGCTACGTCGGGCTTTAGTACTGGGGTGTCTCGCCCGAAAATTTGGAGTGAATGAAATGAACGAACAAATTTTCGTGGGAGTAATCACCCCGCGGGTGATCTCCCGTAGGGAGACGGCCCCATAACCAGCCTTATTTAATCGTTTTTTGTTTATCGAAGCCCGCAGCCCGTTTCGTTGTTCGTTTATCGTCTTTCGGCTCTTAACGCCTTTAACGATTGACGGCTGACGATTGCCGAAACGGGCAGCGACAGACGATAGCCGGAAGACAAAAAACAGTCAAGGCTGTGTTACTGTGTTACTGGGGTTAAAATCTTTCCTTTTTTTAGAAATTCTGTTACAATAACCTACGAATCGACAAATATGCCCAGTAATACAACTTCCAGTGTGTTCTTCTTCGTTTACGTTCTCCAAAGCATCAAAGACGCTAAACGTTACACAGGTTTTACCAGCAACCTCAAAAGAAGATTAGAAGAACACAATAAGGGCTTGTCTTTTTCTACGGAGTTTCGGCGACCATTCAGACTCATCTACTTCGAAGACTGTCTTAACGAAGAAGACGCCAAACGCCGAGAACATTACTTAAAGACAACGCAAGGAAGAAAATTTTTGGGCTTAAGACTAATAGAGTACGGACACCGGATAAAAGCGTTTGGCGTCTTCACCTCTGGAAGTTGATATACTGGGTATGAACAAGTGGAAATATTACCGTTCAAGGTACAAAAAGTCTTGGGAAAAAACACGGGGAAAACCCCTTTTAAACTTATTTAAAGGCAAAAAAAATGCCAATATTTCAAATTTGTCTAAAAAACCGCGCTTAAAGCTATCTTCCGCCGTTATTTATCTTTTAGGCGCTGCCGTTGCTCTGGGTTTTGCCGGCATTATCGCAACATCCTTTCTCTTTGTCTGGTTTGGCAAAGACCTTCCCGACCCGTCTTCGCTATCTTTTCGCGTTGTTCCGCAAAGCACGAAAATCTACGACAGAAAAGGCGAGACCGTTCTTTATGATATCCACGGCGAAGAAAAAAGAACATCCATTTCTCTTTCGGATGTTCCGGAGTTTCTAAAACAAGCAACGTTAATTATTGAAGACCGCGAATTCTACCAGCACAAAGGCCTAAATTGGAAAGGTCTTATAAGGGCCGGCTTAACGGATATCTTGCACGGCAAAAAACTTCAGGGCGGGTCGTCCATCACCCAGCAATTGGTAAAAAACTCAATTCTCTCGCGCGAAAAAACTTTTTCAAGAAAAATTAAAGAATTGATACTCTCCTACAAGCTGGAGGCAAGATTCAGCAAAGATGAAATTTTAGAAATGTATTTTAATGAAATACCTTACGGTTCCACCCTCTACGGCATAGAGGCGGCGAGTCAATCATTTTTTGGTAAAAAAACCACAGATTTAAATTTGGCCGAAGCGGCAATTTTGGCCTCAATTCCCAATGCTCCAACTTACTATTCCCCTTACGGAAATCATCGCGAAGAACTTTTACAGAAAGCCAACTATGTTCTTGGTGAAATGGCCGTCCAAAAAATGATCTCCGAAGATGAGTTTAAATTAGCAAAAGAATATAAAGTGCTTGAAGAAATCCTGCCTTATCGGGAAAAAATTATCGCCCCGCATTTTGTGATGTATGTCAAAGATATTTTAACGGAAAAATACGGCGAAAAAATGATTGAACAGGGCGGGCTCAAAGTTATTACCACCTTGGATTTAGATAAGCAAAACTTTGCCGAAGAAGCCGTAGCTAACCATGTCAACTTAAACGAAAAACAATGGAACGCGGGCAATGCCGCCCTTGTTTCTCTTGATCCAAAAACCGGGCAAATTCTTTCCATGGTCGGTTCGCGCGACTTTTTTGAACCAAACTTTGGAAGCGTTAACGTTACTATCCGCCCGCGCCAACCGGGTTCTTCCTTTAAGCCAATCGTTTATGCTTCTGCTTTTTTAAAAGGTTATACTCCGTCAACCATTCTTTTTGATGTAAATACTGTTTTTAAAACTCTGATTGAAGGGGAATATTCTCCAAAAAATTACGACGAAAAAGAACACGGACCGCTAACAATGAAACAGGCCTTGGCGGGCTCATTAAACGTTCCGGCGGTGAAAACACTTTATCTAACCGGCATTGACAACGTCTTAAATCTCGCCGAAAAAATGGGTTACACCACCTTGAGCGATCGCAGCCGTTTCGGACTGTCGCTCGTGCTTGGCGGCGGAGAAGTAAAACCCTTAGAGCACACCAATGCCTTTAGCGTTTTTTTGACCGAGGGAAAATTTTCTCCCTCAACGCCGATTTTAAAAATTGAGGACAGCAGGGGTAGCGTACTTGAAGAATGGAAGGACGCTTCACAAAAAGTTTTAGACGAAGAAATTTGCCGCAATATTACCGATATTCTTTCCGACAACAACGCCCGCTCGTTTATTTTTGGCGTTAATAATTATCTTGTTTTGCGCGACAGGCCTGTTGCCGCCAAAACCGGCACCACCAATAATTTCCACGATGCCTGGACTGTCGGCGGCACGCCTTCTTTGGTTGCCGGCGTTTGGGTTGGCAATAATGACAATAAAGAAATGAAAAAAGGCGCTGATGGAAGCAAGCTTGCCGCGCCAATTTGGAATTATTTTATGACAAAATCGCTTGAAGGAACGCCAATTGAAAACTTTGCCGTTCCGACACCGATTATTACAAGGAAGGCCATTTTAGACGGCAATACGGCGCCAGAACGCCAAGTTAAAATTGACAGAGCTTCCGAAAAACTTGCCACCGAGTACACTCCGCAAAGTTTCATTGAAACAAGAATTTACAAAGAAATTCACGATACCTTGTATTATGTCAATAGAGACGACCCCCGCGGGCCTGTTCCCTCTACTCTGGACAGCGACGAGCAATTTACAAACTGGGAAAACGCGGTGAAAACTTGGGCGCTAAACAATAATATTTTCTCCGCCCTGCCTCCAACCGAATTTGACAATCTCCATATTCCTGCCAATTTTCCGTCGCTTGATGTTTTAAACTTATACAACGGTTCAACTATTAATAGTCGCTCCTTGGAAATAAAAACCAACGCTTCCTCCCCGCGCGGCCTAAGGCGGATAGAAATTTATTTGGACAATCAATTAATTTTTAATTCGTCTTATACTTCTTCCGTTAACTTGTCTGTCCCAACCAACTTTTCAAACGGCTCGCATAATCTAAAGATTTCCGTTTTTGACGATATAGACAACTCCGCGTCAAAAGAATTTAATATTAATCTTTCCTACTAATTTACCCTCACACCAATCATGTTTGGTAATCATTAAACTCTGTGGTTGTCATCCTGAATTTATTTCAGGATCTATAACAGATTCTGAAACGAGGTCAGAATGACATATCAAATTGTTTTTAATCGGCTTTATAAACATAATTGGTGTGGGGGTTTACTAATCCGATTACTAATTTTACTAATATTAAAAACTCGCCCGCCGAATTCGGCGGGCGAGTTTTTAAATTTATATTTTACTCAGAACCGATAATTAAATTAACTAAGAACTTGTTTAACTAATTTAACCGATAAATTACAACTTAATCGGCATTATCAAATACATGTATTCTTCCTCTCCGTTTACGCTGCGAATAACGCATGGTGTTGAATCGTCGTTCATTTGAATTTTAACTTTTTCCGTGTTCATTATATTGAGGCCGTCTATTAAATATCTATAATTTAAAACAATGCTGTTATTTTCGCCTTTTACTTCAACATCCAAAGAATTCGTATTTTCACCAAGCTGATTTTCCGCCGAACTGACTTTTAATTCTCCTGTTTCTTTTCCCGACGCAGGAGGTCGGGATCCGCCTCTGGCGGAAATTTCCAGATGAATATCATTTAAATTTGATTGGGTAAATAAACTAGCAACTTTAACCGCTTTAATCAATTCATTTTTATTAACTTCAATTTGTGTTTTAAAGTCTCCCGGAATTATATGCTGGTATTCAGGATAATTACCTTCTATTAATCTTGATAATATCTCCACATTATCATAAACAAACAATATTTGGTTTTCACCCAAAATAATTTCCATGAAATCCGGACTTTCCGGTATTTGACTGAGAAGCGAGATAATTCTTGACACTTCCTGCATTGTTTTTGACGGAATAATAATTTTTCTTTCGTTTGTCACTTTCTCACCCTCTAAAATCGCGATTTTCTTTTCAGCCAAACGATAACTGTCGGTTGCCGCCGCAGTTATTTTATTTTCTGAATGGTTAAATTTAACAAATACGCCTGCGAGTTCCGGTCTTGTTTCATTTGGTGAAACCGCCATTATTACTTGTTCAATCATTTTATTAAAATCTTTTACTTTTATTTTAAATCTGTTTTCTTCGGTAATTTGCGGGGTTAAAGGAAATTCACTTGAACCAATTCCTTTAATTTTTGTTTTATAATTTTTGCATTCTATTTTTATTAAGTCATTATTAATTAATTCTAAATCTATTCTCTCCTCGGGCAGGAGATTGATAAAATCATTAAGTAATTTTGCCGGCATTGTAAATGAACCCTCATCTTCAATTTTTGCCCGAATATTACAAGTAATGAAAATTTCAAGATTTGTGGTTTGTAATTTTAAATTTTTGTTTTGAATATTAATTAAAACATTGTTTAAAATCGGCAAATTTATATTTTTTGTCGTAATACGGCTAATAACGTTAAGCCCCCTCAATAAATTTTCTTTTGTGCATGAAAATTTCATAATGAAATGTTATAAAAAATGAAACTTGTCCACAGCGTAAACTAATACAAATAAATAAAATATATTTTTATTGTTTGTTGTTGTAGAGTTGGGGAAAAAAGAAAATTTTATATTTATTTTATTTGGGGAAAAATTGTGAAAAAGTGGTGAAAAGGCAGCGAAAACGAGGGGATAAGAATATCTTTTAATTTTTATTTTTTAAGAAAGGTTGAAATTATCAACAACTTATCAGACTAAACAAGACATTAATACACAGCAAATCCACAAAAGTTTTAAGCATTATATAAACGTTGTCGCAGTAAATTTAAATCTTGTTGTATTTTAGAATTATTCTCAATTGCCTCGGTTATTTTACTATAAGCATGAATAACGGTGGTATGATCTCTTTTTAATTCTTTGCCAATTGTTGGAAATGAATTATTAAGATCCTCACGCATTAAATACATAATAATTTGCCGGGGGACAACAAGACGCTGTTCGCGATTTTTGCTTAAAATTTCTTCTGAACGCAAACCAAAATATTGGGAAACTGTATTAATAATGGCTGAAGTGGTAAGATTTTTAGTCTTGTAAACGGGATTTAACGATTGAACAACACTTTCGCAAAGATTTAAAGAAATAGGAACATTTTTTAATTGGGAATAAGCGATAAGTTTATTCAAAACCCCCTCAAGCTCCCTAATATTAGAATGAACGCGCGAAGCGACAAGGGAAAGAACTTGCCTGTCGACCACAACCCCCTTTTCATTACATTTACTCTCTAAAATGGCGATTTTTGTTTCAAAATCAGGAGGATTTATGTCAGCTATAACACCCCATTCAAAACGAGAAATTAATCTTTCCTGAATGGTGGGAAGGCATTTAGGAGGTCTGTCGGAGGTAATTACAATTTGTTTGTCTTCTTGGTGCAGACTGTTAAAAGTGTGGAAGAATTCTTCCTGGGTTTCAATTTTGCCGATGATAAATTGTATGTCGTCGATTAACAAGACGTCTACGTTTCTGTAAGTTTCTTTAAATTTTTTTGCTTGGCCGGTGCGGACCGCGGAGATAAAATCAGAAGTAAATTTTTCAAAGGTTGTGTAAAGGACCTTTTTTTGGGGAAATTTACTTAAAATGGCATGGCCAACGGCTTGAATAAGATGGGTCTTGCCTAGACCGGCGCCGCCGTAGACGAATAAAGGATTATATCTTTGACCGGGAGCTTCGGAAATTGATTCGGCCGCGGCTTTGGCGAGTTCATTGTGTTTTCCGACAATAAAATTTTCAAAAATATATTTTGGGTTGAGGCCGCAAAAAGAGGAAGGAGTGTAAGAGGGAAATCTCGTCTCTTTTTCCGTTTCTCCGGCGCAGGAGGAGGAAGATGACGGAGGGGGAGAAAAAGTTTCAACCTTGGAAGACTGGGTAGATTGATACAAGTGCCCCTGATTCGGAACGACCTTAAAGATAATTTCTTTTATAATAATGCCGCTTAGGTTTTCGAGTGTTTTTAAGATGCTTGAATTATATTTCGACTCAAGCCAAGATTTGGTTATGGTATTCGGGACGCCAACGAGGACTTTCCCATTTTCAAAAGAAAGCAGGTTTGTTTGTTTAAACCAAGTGGTAAAATTGGCCTTACTCAAATTAAGTTCCAAATCACCTAAAACTGCTTGCCAAAGTTCTCGTTCGGTCATATTACTATTTTAGAAATTATGATGAAATTTTTAAAATTTAGCGCGTTATGTTTTAACAATTTTATTTTTGATTTTTGTAGTTTGTAAAACAAAATCATTATAACTATAAAAATATCAATCTCAAAATCAATATAACATAGACCGAAATTTGTGTAAAGTAGCGGAAAAAATATTGGGTGTTGATAATTTGTGGATTAATGGTGTATAATCAAATTATAAATCCGAAGCCCCTAGGTCACTTTCGGTGACCGGGGTCCCGGCGGCAAAGCCGCCCAGGGACACGAAATCCGAAATCCGAAACAATTTTCAAAACCTAAATTTTTAAATGTTCAAAACTGTTTCGAATTTCGATATTCGAATTTCGAATTTGAAAAAATTTTAATAAAACTAAATTTTTTGTATATGCCAAAAAGAACATTTCAGCCCGGCCGCAAACAAAGATTTAAAAGGCACGGTTTCCGCGCCAGAATGAAGACGCTTAACGGCAAACATGTTTTGTCGAGAAGGCGCCAAAAAGGAAGAAAAAGAATAGCTGTTACATAAATGTTAAAAAAAGAATTTCGGCTAAGAAAATCTATTGAAATAGAACGCGTGGCAAAATGCGGGCGTTCTATTTTTTTGCGCAATTTAGGCATAAAATACCTGCCAAATTCTTTGGCGCTGTCGCGTTTTGCCATTGCCGTCGGTTTAAAAATACACAAGAAAGCGGCAAAAAGGAATAAAGTTAAAAGGCAAATTAGGGAAATAATTCGTCTTAATTTAGATAAGATTAAACCCGGTTTTGATGTTCTTGTTGTTCCCAAGCCGTCCGTTATTGATAATTCCTATCGAGAGATTGAGGGAGAGATTTTGGAGCTCTTAAAGAAGGCGAGTTTGTTGGTCTAGACGTTGCGTGCGGACGGTTTCAAACGAGGTTGACACTCACCCCAAGTATTTGTTAAGGTACTTTTGAAGAGAAAGTACTTTTAAAATTAAACAAAACCCCCCTTCGCTTCCTCCTCCGTTAAAGCTACGGAGGACAAGAAAGCTACGGAGGGCAAGGGAGAGGAAAAAATGAAGAAAACAGGAATGGTAAGGCTGCCAATGTTAATCATTGCCACGTTTTTTTTGTCCTGCGGACAGGATGAAAGCGCAAATGATTTTAACGGTCAGAATTTTGAATTAAACGATGAGCATGGTTCTGGGCGAGGCGGTGATTCGGCCGAGGCCATAGAGATTCCTTCCTTTTGCATTGATTTTGCCGGGGATATACCGGTTTTTGACTCCAGTTTTCGTTCCGTGGCGCATTTTCCAATTCCTATAAATTTTTTCTCGTCGAATAATACGGCGATGATTAACGGAGCTGGGAAGCCGAGGCAAAAGCTGTCAAATTATGTTCTCAACCGCCAGTTTGGGCCGTGGGACACCAAGGCAAATGGTGACGTTGGATTGTCGGTGATTTTTAAGAAAGAAATTTCTCTTACGTCAGCCAGGGAACTGGTTTTTAAATACGGCGCCACTTACGAAAGCCAATCAAAAGTTTTGCACACGGTTTTTGTGAGTGTAAGTCCTGCCGAATTGGACAGCTTTTTAGCCATTGCCGACAATGAAGAGTGCGTCATAAAGGTTGCTGGTTTGCCGGCGCCGCTTTCCCCGACCAATAATCGGGTGCGGAGAACCTCGGGCGTTGACAAGATGCGAATGGTCTATCCAAATTACGACGGAATGGGCGTGGTGGCCGGAATTTACGATTCAAGGACAACTTGCCATCATGTGGATTTTGACGGTAGGCTCACCATCGGTGTTGGCGAAGAGGAAACAACATGCGGCGAACACAGCACCCACACCGCGGGAATCCTTGGCGGCAGCGGAATGTTTTCAGTGGATTGGGGCGAAGCGAGAGGCGAAAGAATTTTTCCGTTTAGGTTTATGGGCGTTGCTCCGGGCGTTGAGATAGTTTCTTACGCCTTAAGCAGTTGTGGCAGGTTGGTTGGGGGCTGTCTTTACGGCGACGCAGGCGACATTGAGCATGATTTTGAGAATTTAATCAGCCTTTACGGCGCGGATGTCATCTCAATGTCTCTTGGCACTAACATCGCTATGAATTACGAGCCGTGCTCCTGGGAGGGAGATACTTCCCTGGCGGCGATTTTACTTGATACAATTTCCGCAGGTCTTTATGGGAAGCCAGTTGTTTTTAATGTTTCTGCGGGAAATGAAAGGTCTGAATATTTTTATCATCGCTGCGGCGCCGGTTACGGCACCTTCGGTACCCCGGCGGCCGGCATTAAGAATGGCTTTGTCATTGGTTCGGTTGACGCTTTTGGCCGTCCGTCTGATTTTACTTCGTTTGGACCGACTGACGACGGACGGATAGGCATTCTCGGTTGCATTTTAGGAGAAGATGTTTGGTCAACGGTTTGGCAAGATGAATATGAAGAGATGAGCGGAACTTCAATGTCTTCGCCTGGCATGGCCGGGCTTGAGGCATTGATGATTCAGGCTTATTATGAAAAATACGAAGAGTCACCCAAGGAATTTTTGATTAAGGCAATTCTTGCTAATAATCTCGAAGAAGCAGTTGGCACGCCCTACGGGCCGGACTTCCAGTGCGGATTTGGCTACGCGGCGGAAAACACCGCTCTTGGCGCTGTTGAAACAATTCGCCAGGAACGGTTTATTGAAGATGAAATCAGCCAAGGCGAGGAGTTGAGTTACCTTTTTGTGGCAAGCGGCGACCCGCCGCAAGTTAAAGTGACTCTGGCTTGGCGTGACGACCCGGGCAGTGTGGAAAAACAGGAAGCAGGTTTGTCCCAGCTAGTTTATGACTTGGATTTGACGCTTGAAAGCGGCAAAGTCCATTATCCTCTTGTGCCCGACCCCGCCTACCCAGACAACAGGGCGACAGAGAAGGAAGATCATTTAAATAACGTTGAGCAGATTATTATTGAGCGCCCAGAGAGCAAATGTTATGTTTTGAAGGTTAAGGGTTTTAATGTGCCTGTTGGGCCGCATCAATTTGCCGTTGCTTACAGCGGCTTATACAAGTGGCCGCTCAAGCCCAACGTGCAGATTCAGCCTGCTCACGCTGATTCATTGGCGCCGAGGATTAGAATCCAACCGCCAGAAGATTGCGGCGGCTGAGGCTCGTAAAACTCAGCCAGTTTGGCTGAGGAGTAGAAGCAGATAAACGCAGATAATTACGCGGATTAACGCAGAAATTTTAAACCCCCGACTCTTAAAAAAGTCGGGGTTTTTATTTCTCATTTGGCGTGAAGTTGCGTAGCCAGTCGCGTAAAGTCGCGATTTATTTCACGCATTTCTCCCGCAAAAAGTCTAAAACTTTGCGATTAGTAAGAAAACCTTGGACATAACCAACGTATTCTGGACGGCGAATTTGACTTTGGGCTTCGTTTGAATCTTTATATAAATTCAGTTCCTTTTCAATTTCATCCGCCACTTCTTTGTCGCTTATTTCTATTTTTTCCTGTTCTGCCAGTTTGCGGATAATTAAACTTGCTTTTACCCGCTCGACGGCCTTGGCGGTGAAATCCAGACGGATGTCATTGGCGGATTTTTTGATAGAGAGAAGATATTCCTCAAAATTCAAACCATGCTGGGCGATTTGATTTTTGTATTCGGCAACCATTTTTTCAACCTCGTGGTTTATTAAAACATCGGGAATGTCTTCAAATTGGGAATTTTTAACCAGCTCTTCCAGAATGGCCATTTCCTGCCTTTCCTTTTCTTTTGCTCCCGCCTCAGCGGCCATATTATCTTTTAAAAGCTGTTTTAATTCAGCGAGACTTTTTTGGCCGAGTTTTTGCGCGAACTCATCGTCTATTTCCGGCGCAGCAAGTTCGAAAACATCCAAAGTTTTAATTTTAAAATCAACGTCCTTGCCGGCAATATTTTTTTGGTAATGCTCTTTGGGAAAAGATAATTTAAATTCCCGCGCTTCATCTTTTTTGGCGCCAATAAGTTTTTCAACTAAGCCGGGAATATAATAAGGTTCGTTAAGGTAAACGGCGTGGTTTTTTGCTTGCCCGCCTTCAAGCGGCACTCCGTCCAAGGACATATCCATATCAATTAAAATCTTGTCTTCTTTTTTTGCTTCGCGATTGACCATTTTTTCAACGGTCTGCATTTTTTGAACTTCTCTAATAGTTTTGTCAATTTCCTCGTCGGCAACCTCTACTTTTTTGGCTGGGATTTTTATTTTTTTCCAATCGGCAAGTTTTATAACTTCGGGCAAAACTGGAACAGTGATTTTAACTTCAACAGGATTTTTTGGCGCGATTTTTAAAATGTTAAAATGAGGCGAACCGATTTCGCTGATGCTTTCTTTGTTTAAAATTTCGGCATAAAATTGCCAAATGGCTTTTTCCGCGGCGCGTTCGTATATTTTAATTTCGCCGCCCAAGTTTTGCGCCAAAATTTCTTTTGGCACTTTGCCCGGCCTGAAACCTTCAATTTTCACTTCTTTGCTCAATTCCTCAATTGCCGTTGGAACGAATTTTTCCAACTCTTCTGCGGTGATGGTTAAGGATATTTCTAAGCTCGACTTCGGAAGTTTTTTGATTGTATGGTTCATAATTTGACAAATACTACAACTACGGAAGTACGAAATCCGCGAAAGTACGAAATTTTTCCCCCACCCCATCCCTCCCCCTTAGGAAGGGGGAGGGTAAGGGAGGGGGTTTTCGTAATTTCGATGTTTTCGTAATTCCGTAGTGATATTTAAGAAGTGTACCATAAAAAGGAATTTTTGTCAATGATTTGTTCCATGGGTACATCGGTAACACTTTTGAGAATTTTTGATAGAAATTAATGCCCCAACATCCCTTCCCCTTCTCCGACCCTGGTCGGAGTCCGCCTCTGGCGGAAAGATAAGGGGGAGTTAGAGGGGGTTATGATTTAAACTTTCATAACTCCCCTAACCCCTCTTACCTTAAGAGGGGAATTTGTTTTTAAAAAAGCGCGAACCTTTTAGATTCGCCAAAATGTAGCCGCAACCTTTAGGTTGCGTTAAACCCGCAGGTCGATATGCGGGTTTAAAAGGAGGGGTTCATTGCCAAAACCCCAGTAACACAGCTCGACAATGCCGCTTTCTTCAAAGCCCGACTCCCACCTTAAAATATTCGCGTTTATCCGCGTTGTGGCTAAGCCCTTTCGGGCCGCCATCCCGGCTTTTTGCCTAGGGACCATCCGCGTTTATCCGCTTCTACGAAACCCCAGTAACACAGCCCGAAAAAGGTTATTATTCACCCCATCTTTATCTCTCGGATTTCGCCTTCGGCTTCCGTATTTCTAAATTCAGGCTTCTTTGCGAGGCTGGTTACGGGGTTGTTACTCCCACGAAAATTTGTTCGTCTTTCAGACTCCAAATTTTCGGGCGAGTAACAAAAAAAATAGCCCCTTGCGATTCGTTATAAACGAATTCCGCAAGGGGCTTGGTTGCGAGATCTGGATGTGAGACGAGAGACGGAGGCTTCCCGTGCTATCAGGCAGGGAAGACTTCGGCGACGCCGTGATCCACGACCACAACGGCCACGCTGGTCATTTCTCGCAGCTTCGCTGCGGCTTCTTGGTCGAAGATGCCGAGCAATTCCTGGATGCCCTCTCGACCAGCAAGCCCTCGCGCGAAAGGAACTTCTCCGCGATCGCGGATTTCCTGCCAGTTGAATCCGGGCATCAACACATCGGCAAGCGGGCCGCCGTGAACGTCGTCGACGTTTAAGAGTACGATCACCGCATCGGCTGCGGTCAGACCTCGTTCCGTCAGCCGGCGCTTGAAGTGCTCGACACGATCGGCATTCAACCCCAGCGTGTTGCGGCAGTTCAGCTTAGCTATGACACGAATCATTGCCACGGCGGCGGGATCGTCCAACACCAGCCCCCCGATTTCACGAACAACAGCTTTCGTCTTTTGCATTTTTTTCATTTTATTCCTCTCCTTTTTCAGTACGAGGTTATCGCGGCACTCCCCTCAGGCGGAATTGCCTAAGCGGGGCGAGAATTTCGCTGGGCGGAATGAAGCCCGCAAGGGGCTTGGATGTCGGGCGTTTCCCGAAATATTACTTGGTCCTGTAGAAGATGGTAATGACGAAG
>Ga0265296_1000656_pt1 | contig 48369 bp, 44 predicted proteins | sample MunlanPumphouse1_FD_189073 | JGI IMG/M metagenome (GOLD analysis project Ga0265296, IMG submission 189073) | Groundwater microbial communities from a municipal landfill in Southern Ontario, Canada - Pumphouse #1 | ecosystem: Environmental > Aquatic > Deep subsurface > Groundwater | place... | reverse complement strand
GGCGTTGGCCGGTGAGCCCCTGGCTGGCCGCCTGGGCATCGCCCACACCCGCTGGGCGACCCACGGTGCGCCGTGCGAACGCAATGCACACCCACACTTCTCCGGTGATATTGCGGTGGTGCACAACGGCATCATCGAGAACCACGAAGTGCTGCGCGAACAACTCAAGGGCCTGGGCTATGTGTTTACCTCGGACACCGACACCGAAGTCATCGCCCACCTGCTCAACCATAAGCTCAAGGACCACAGTGACCTGACCACCGCCCTCAAGGCCACGGTCAAGGAACTGCATGGCGCCTACGGCCTCGCCGTGATCAGCGCCAGCCAGCCGGATCGTGTGGTTGCCGCCCGCAGTGGCAGCCCGCTGGTGATCGGCCTGGGCCTGGGGGAGAACTTCCTGGCGTCCGACCAACTGGCCCTGCGCCAGGTCACCGACCGCTTCATGTACTTGGAAGAAGGCGATATCGCCGACATCCGCCGTGAAAGCGTGGCGATCTGGGACGTCAACGGCAACTCCGTCGAGCGCGAAGCCGTGCAATACCGCGACGGTGCCGAAGCTGCCGACAAGGGCGAGTTCCGCCATTTCATGCTCAAGGAAATCCACGAGCAACCCGCCGTGGTGCAACGCACCCTGGAAGGACGCCTTGGCGACAAGCAAGTGCTGGTCAACGCGTTCGGCCCACAAGCCGCCGAGCTGTTCGCCAAAGTGCGCAATGTGCAGATCGTCGCCTGTGGTACCAGCTACCACGCCGGCATGGTCGCCCGTTACTGGCTCGAAGAACTGGCCGGCATCCCGTGCCAGGTCGAAGTCGCCAGTGAGTTCCGCTACCGCAAGGTCGTGGTGCAGCCCGACACGCTGTTTGTGACCATCTCCCAGTCCGGCGAGACCGCCGACACCCTAGCCGCCCTGCGCAATGCCAAAGAGCTGGGCTACCTGGCGAGCCTGGCGATCTGCAACGTCAGCATCAGCTCCCTGGTGCGTGAGTCCGACCTGACTCTACTGACCCAGGCCGGCCGCGAAATCGGCGTAGCCTCCACCAAAGCCTTCACCACCCAGTTGGTGGGCCTGCTGCTGCTGACCCTGTCCCTGGGCCAGGTGCGCGGCACATTGGCCGCAGGCGTCGAAGCCACCCTGGTAGAAGAACTGCGCCGTCTGCCGACTCGCCTGGGCGAAGCCCTGGCTATGGACAGCACGGTAGAGAAAGTCGCGGAGCTGTTTGCCGACAAGAACCACACCCTGTTCCTGGGCCGTGGCGCGCAATACCCCGTGGCGATGGAAGGCTCCCTGAAACTCAAGGAAATCTCCTATATCCACGCCGAAGCCTACCCGGCCGGTGAACTCAAGCACGGCCCATTGGCCCTGGTAGACGACGACATGCCCGTGGTCACCGTTGCGCCGAACAATGAACTGCTGGAGAAGCTCAAGTCCAACCTGCAGGAAGTGCGCGCCCGTGGTGGCCAACTGATCGTGTTCGCCGATGAGAAGGCCGGCATGACCAACGGTGAAGGCACCCACGTCATCAACATGCCGCACATCCACGACACCCTGTCGCCGATCCTCTACACCATCCCGCTGCAATTGCTGTCGTACTACGTGGCCGTGCTCAAGGGCACCGACGTTGACCAGCCGCGTAACCTGGCCAAGTCGGTGACGGTTGAGTAACGTCTATCGGGTGGTTTTAGAGAATCAAATCTGACGCAGGTAGCTGACCGTTCTGATCAGCGCCTGCTACAGACGCACCACCGTCCTCAATGGCTGCACGAAGTACCCTGGGCCCGATCTCTATAGGTGGAAGTCGCCCGCAGCCTCCGGCTGGTAAAGCACTTTCCTGATCTCAATCCGGCGGGTCCGGTCAGAAATCCGCCAGTCGATGGCGTCCCCCTCCTGATAACCCAAAATGGCGGCGCCGATGTCGGAATACACCGAATGCTTCCCTGCGTTGCTGTCCGCGTCTTCGGGGTAGACCAGGGCCACTTCGATCTCTTCGTCGTCCAGCTGCAGCAAGGCCCTGGAGTTCATCGTGACGACATTGCGCGCCACCTGCTGTGGCTTGACGACAATGGCTCGCTCAAGCTCGTGTTCGAGCTCAACAACGGCCGGGCCAGGCTCGAGCACGATCAGGCTCTCGAGCCTGGCCTTGTCGATTTCAGTGATGTAGATCCTAGTGGCGTCGCCAACGGCACCTTCGCGCAAGGACTGGAGATAGCGTCCCACCGTCATCGAAAACGACTTCAATGTCGGTGTTTCGCTCTCAAGCACAAAGCCGCTGCGTAGGAACGCTTTCAGCGAGCGCGCGTTGTCCGGGTGGATCTTGGCGATGAGCTTCTTGGCCCGCATGTCGAGGAAGGCCAGTTTCATGCCCTCGCGGATCGTGCGGGCGCCAAGGTTCCTGCCCCATTTGTCGCTGTCTCCGATGACCAGGACGATCTCGCAATCTGAGCCGGTCTTGATGAGACGGACAAAGCCCACCGGGGCGTCATGCCGGTCATAGGCCATGAAGAATCGCCCGCCCCGGTTGAATAGATGGGTCAGGATCGGCAATTGAGTCCGATCGATGGCGTGCTCGATGGAGCGGGAGACATCACGCGAATCGCTCAGGTAGCAGGTGACGCGCTCATCCTCCAACCAGTCCATCAGCGTCAGCGCATGCGCCCGAGTAATTTCAGGGCACAGCGAAATGAAAGGCTTGTTCATCTTCAGCACACTTATTTGTAGTCGAAAAGGGCGGAAGCCCTCCATGGTCATGGCCATGACGGTTCTTTCGGCAACCGGCTATGTTAAGACATAACGCGAGGAATGCCGAACAGCCTGGAGAGTTTGAGGAAATCACCGTTTTGCCGAATCCTGCCCTTGATCCGATCCAGAGGCTCGCCGTGAGGGACTCCATCAAATGTCCGTGGATGTCGTGTGAAGACTGGGTGCAACAGTTTTAATTCTCTAAATTCACTGTGACTGGATCAACTTCAAGTCTTGCACAACCCTCGACGAATTGATCACCGCACCCCCGTAATGCTCACCCCTTCGCGGGGTGTTTTATTTGTGCTGGTCATCTCGAAGATTCCCGGTGTTAAGACCAAACTTGATCTGGGGAAACTACTTACAGATCATTCTGGTTGAATGCGGATGGCTGACTTAAGTAGGGGCTACAGATAATTTTTTAATTATTAAACTCTTTTTAAAGCATGATTTTTCAAGGGGCTTCGAGGTGTTTGTTTACGTGCTTTAAACGCTGGTATAACGCTATTTTCGGCGTCGGGAGGGTCCCATTTTTTTGTGGTATGATCCGGCGCATCTTTGGGCTGGTGCAAGGTCTGATAGCTTCTGTCTATTCTGCCTTACCCCAAGTTTCAGGCGTGGTTTTGGCCTGGTGCTTCAAGGACGAGCGATTTGAACGTTTGGTAATGGCTACCCCATCTTGGCAATGACCCTGTGGCGCTGAAACTCTCGGTCAGGGTGTGACACATTCAGGCTATATATGGCGATCTCGGATAAACGACTCATCCAGTCTTTTAATTAATTTTTGTGAGAGTTGGTGATGGCTTATTTCCCCTGTTTTTTATCTGTCGTTTTTGTCGTTCGTAATCAGGGCGATAAAATTGAAAAAATACTCTCCGAAGCCGCCGAAGTCATTGCGAAAACAGTCAGTGACTATGAGCTGATCGTTGTGGATAACGCGTCCGATGATGACAGTGTCATGGTCTTGAAGGGCCTGACCAGCGAGAAAGGCCTGGCCAACCTGCAGGTCTATGCATTGACCAAGGAAGTGGACACCGACACCGCCTCCTGGGTCGGCCTGGAAAACGCCTTGGGTGACTATGTCGCGGTCATCGATCCGCTGGTGGACGATATCAACTTCGTCCCACAGATGCTTGATCAGGCGGTCAGTGGCGCCGATGTTGTTTTTGCCCACAACGAACAAAAGAGCACCCAGAGCCTGGCCTATCGTTGGGCCAACGCGGTGTTCCACAGCATGTACAACCGCTTCAACGGGGTTCACCTTGCCAAGGAAGCGCCTCAGTACCGCATCCTGAGCAAGCGGGTGATCAACTTCATCCTGCAACACCCCCAGCCTTCGATGACGTACCGCCATCTACCGGCCACCGGTGGTTTTGCCCGGGCCTATCTCAAGTACAGCGCGGTACCCCAGGCCTGTAGCCCCAAGCGCCTGGGCGACAGTATCGATCGTGGCGTGCGCTTGCTGGTTTCCACCACGCGCGCGCCTATGCGCCTGGTGACCTACCTCTCGCTGTTTGGCGCGGTTGCCAACCTGGTGTACTGCGTCTATGTGATCTCGGTAGGTATCTTCAAGGCTGATGTAGCGCCCGGCTGGATCAGTTTCTCGCTCCAGCAGTCGGGCATGTTTTTCCTGATTTCCCTGGTGTTGCTGGTGCTGGGTGAATACATCCTCAACATGGCCAGCCTGTCGAATGAAGGGCCGCTCTATCATGTAGGCCAGGAGTTCACCAGCGCACGCATGACCCGGCGCGAGAAGCTGAATATTGAAGAGGCAGCACCTGGTTCGGTCGTGCCGCAGGTCCATCCCACCGAACGAGCTTCCTGATGTCGAGCACCCAAGCCAGCCAGCCTGAGCAGGATGCCGTCATTATCGGCGGGGGGTTTTACGGTGCAGCCATTGCGGTGTACCTGGCCAAGCAGAGGGGTTTCAAAAGGATCCTGTTGGTAGAGCGTGAGGCGGCACTGATGACGCGCGCCAGTTACAACAACCAGGCTCGTGTGCATAACGGCTATCACTACCCGCGCAGCTTCACGACGGCTTATCGCAGCCGGGTCAACTTGCCCAGGTTTGTCCAGGACTGGCCGCAGGTGGTCAAGCAGGACTTTACCAAGCTGTACGCCATTGCCCGCCGCAACTCCAAGGTCACGGCCAAGCAGTTCGAGCGCTTTTGCCGGGACATCGGTGCGGACCTAAAACCTGCCGATCCAGCGCTGCGTGACTTGTTCGAGCCACGCTTGATAGAAGAAGTGTTCCTGGTCGAGGAATATGCGTTCGACACCACTCGCCTGGCGGCCTGGGCGGCTCGCGAGCTGGCAGAAAGCGGTGTGCAGATCCGCTATCAGACACGTGTCACTTCGATTTCCAGGGGCGCGACGGCGCCTTTGCAAGTGGTTACCCAAACCTCCCTGGGCGAGGAGGCGCTGACGACCTGCCGGTACGTCTTCAACTGTACGTACAGTGGCCTCAATCAGTTTGCGGGTGATTTCGCGGGGGTCAGTACCGGTCTCAAGCAAGAGATCACGGAAATGGCCTTGATGCAGATGCCCGAATCCCTTGAGGGGTTGGGTGTCACGGTGATGGACGGACCGTTCTTTTCACTGATGCCGTTTCCGGCCCGTGGGCTGCACACCTTGTCCCATGTACGCTATACGCCGCACTTGCACTGGAATGATGAAAAAGGCCTCGATCCCTACGAAAAGCTGAGGCTTTATGAGCGCGATTCACGGGTCGACCGCATGGTCAGGGACGTCGGGCGGTATATCCCCGAAGTGCTCAAGGCCCAACACAAGGATTCGCTGTTCGAGGTCAAGACCATCCTGGTGAAGAATGAGGGTGATGATGGGCGCCCGATTCTTTTCGAGAAGCACGCCGAGTTGCCAGGTTGCTTTTCCGTGCTGGGTGGCAAGATAGACAACATTTACGATGTGCTTGAAAAACTGGATACCGAGAGTTTTTCCCATCAAGGTCAATAAAACTTCAGGTTTGGAGCGGAAAAAGATGAATTCGCTTATTGGTTTCTCCGGGTTTGTCGGGGGCACGCTTCTTAAACAGGCTTCCTTTGGGGACTTGTACCGGTCCACCAACATCAGTGAGATAGAAGGCAAATCCTTCGACCTCGTGGTCTGTGCCGGCGCCCCGGCGCAAAAATGGATTGCCAACCGCGAGCCTGAGGCTGACCGCCAGAAAATCGAAGCACTGATCGCCCATCTGAAAACCATCCAGTGCAAGACCTTTGTGCTGATCAGCACGGTTGATGTGTTCAAAAGCCCCATCGGCGTTGATGAAGACACACCGGTCGATGAGTCCGGCCTGCATGCCTATGGCCTGCACCGTCGGCTGCTGGAAACCTTCGTCGAAAGTCATTTCCCGAATCACTTGATCGTTCGCCTGCCAGGGCTCGTCGGGCCTGGATTACGTAAAAACGTGATTTTTGACTTCCTCAACGACAACAACCTGCAGGCCATCGATAGCCGGGGCGTGTTCCAGTTCTACCCGATGATCAACTTGTGGTACGACATCCAGACCGCGCTCGATGCGGGACTCAAGCTGGTCCACCTGACTGCCCAGGCAGTGAGTGTCGCGGACATTTCGCAGAAGGGCTTCGGCAAGCCTTTCACCAATACCCTGGCCAATGCGGCCGCTACCTATGACATGCAGACCAAGCATGCGCAGCTGTTTGGTGGCACGGGGCGTTACCAGTACAGCGCTCGTGAAACCGTGCAGGCCGTGCGGGCCTACGCGCAGTCGGAGCCGCTCAAGGCCGCATCGGGAGCACAGGCATGAGGCTGGCGATTTCCAATATCGCGTGGGAGACCACCGAGGACGAAGCCATTGCTGAACTGCTTGCGCGGTTTGCCGTCGATGCAATTGATATTGCACCGGGCAAATACTTCCCGGAGCCTGCCAAGGCCACGGACGAAGAGATTGCGCGGGTCAAGGATTGGTGGTCGCAGCGTGGGATTGCGTTGACCGGTATGCAGGCATTGCTGTTCGGCACTACGGGCCTGAATGTGTTCGGCTCCGTGCAAAGCCAGGCGGACTTGCTGCAACACCTGGCGGGCGTGTGCCGCATTGGCGCGGGCCTGGGGGCAACACGGATTGTGTTTGGCTCACCGAAGAACCGTGATCGCAGTGGTTTGACCGATCAGCAGGCGCAGGATGCCGCTGTGGCGTTCTTCCGGCAATTGGGCGATATCGCCCAGGCGAGCGGTGTGACGATCTGCCTGGAGCCTAACCCCACCTGCTACGGTGCGAACTTCATGACCACCAGTGCGGAAACTGCGAGGGTGGTGCGGGCAATCGATCATCCGGCTATCCGTATGCAACTGGACACCGGGGCGTTGGCAATCAACGGTGAAGACCCGTTCACAGTGCTTGATGATTGTGCCGAGTTGATCGGGCATATCCACGCCAGTGAACCTGACTTGCTCCCATTAGGTGACGGCGGTACTGACCACGAAAAAATGGCACGTGCCGTAGCCCAATACTTGCCGGGGCATGTGGTCACCATTGAGATGGTGGCTACCAAGGCTGAACCCCATGCGCAATCGATCGAGCGTGCGCTGCAGGTTGCCCGCGAGTATTACCGCACCCCCGACGAGGTGACGGCATGAGCATGAAATGGATCATTTTGATCCTGGGTATCTTGTCGAACGCCTCCGCCAGCGTTCTGGTGAAGATGGCAATGATGCCCCCGCGCAAATTCCCTTCCTTGAGCGACCCGATGGCGGCACTCAGCAACTGGCCGTTCTGGGTCGGGCTGGGCCTGTATGGCGCTGCGTTCCTGCTCTATGCCGCGGCCTTGGCCCGTTTGCCTTTGAACGTGGCGCACCCGGTCCTGACGGCCGGGGCTATTGCGACGGTCGCCCTGTTTTCCCTGCTGTTTTTCCGTGAGTCCTTTCACTGGACCACGGGAGTCGGCATCGCCCTGGTTATTGCTGGCGTAGGGCTGATCACAGCTCGCGTCGTTTGATGGAAATTAAAATGACTTCTTCTGATATTGCTCCCGATGTCCGTGCCGGCTGGCAGGTACCTTCCTTTGACACACCACTCTGGCTGGGTCGCCAGCACCCGTGGTGCGTGGTCATCCCGGTCATCAACGAAGGTGACCGGATCAAGAACCTGCTCACTCGTATGGCGGCGTTCAACATCGCGGACATGGCCGACATTATTATCGTCGATGGTGGCAGTTCTGACGGCTCGCTCGAGTTGCAATCACTGCAGCAGGTGGGTGTGCGCGGCCTGCTGGTCAAGACGGCCCCGGGCAAGTTGAGCGCGCAGCTGCGCTGCGCCTATGCCTTCGCCCTGGACCAGGGCTACGAAGGTATCGTGACCATTGATGGCAACGACAAGGATGATCCAGAGGCCATCCCACGCTTTATCGAAGCACTCAAGCAGGGTGTGGATTTTGTCCAGGCTTCGCGTTTTGTCGAGGGTGGTGTTGCCGAGAACACCCCCAAGTCCCGCGATTTTGCTATCCGTTTTATCCACGCGCCGATGCTGAGCCTGTTTTCCGGCTTCAAGTGGACAGATACCACCCAGGGTTTTCGCGCCTACAGCCGCAAGATGCTGATTGATCCGAAGATGGCGATCTTCCGTGATGTGTTCACCACCTATGAGCTGCTTGCCTACCTGTCATACCGGGCGCCGAAATTGGGTTATCGCTGCGTGGAACTGGCGACAGTACGTCGTTATCCCCAAGGTGAAGTACCGACCAAGATCAGCAGCGTAAAAGGCAACCTTTCGGTACTGGCGGTATTGTTCCGAGCCTGTTTTGGCAAGTACAACTAAAGATCTGGTCGTGAAATGTTCAAGCATCTGGAAATGAATGAAAGGGTTTCTTCAGTGCTGGCGACCGTGGTTATCACGGCGTTCGCACTGTTGCTATGTCTGGGTATCTCAACCGCACCCAAGTATGCCGACTTCATCGTGGGCTACATCAGTTGGACCGCAGATACCAAGTTTCAGGACCAGGTGGTTGCTCCGGTATTCATCGCTGTTCTTTTCTGCGCGTTACTGTTTTTTACCTCCTTGATGGGGCGTCATAAAAAACAATTCGGGAGTGACAGCGCACTGGTCTTATCCAACCAATGGTTGTGGTGGTCGCTCCCGGCTATCACCGCCATTGCATGCATGGTGCTTGGCACGGATTTGGAGCCGAAAGTCCTCTACTGCTCGGTGTTTGGTGTCTCGTTTATCGCGTTGGCGGCCACGGTTGGCGTGGTCAGAAAAGTCAATGTCGACCCCCGTGTATTCGGCCTGGGCGCGCTCGGTATCCTGTTGCTGGCGCTGGTACAGCTAGAGGTGGTGTTGGCGCTGGGCCGAGCGCCAGCTGCCTTGACCGAAGGGATTGAGCTGTCCAGATACGCCAAGCCCACTTATGGGATAGCCATCGTCGGATGGATCCTGGGTATGGCGTATATCCTGTGGAACCCCAAGGGGTTTGCACGAGTTGCCTCGTGGCTGGTGATGGCCGGTCAGTTGGGGTTGTCGACCTTTTACCTGGCGCTGTACCCCGCTCGAATACAGGAGCCAGATGGCAGTATTTCCAAGTACGAGACCACGGTCTGGTTGAAGGTACTGGTTATCGGAATGCTGGCCTGGGGCGTGATAGATGTACTGCGGCGTTTCCGTCGGTATACATCAACCAGCGACATTGCCACGTTGCTGTCGCCTATCGCGTTCTTCGGCTTGCTGGTGGGATTGAAAATGGGAACGACCATTTTCCCCAACATCAGCGCTGACGACTATCACTTCGGTGAAAGCCTGTTGGGCTGGTGGTCCTACATTCAAGGTGCCGTTCCCTACATTGACTATATTCCTGCCCACGGCGTCATCGGTGATGACCTGACCCAGTTCTTGTCATTTGTGTTTTATGACGGTTCTGCCGGCAGCATTATTCATGTCGGTAACCTCAGCATCGCATTGTTGTCTTTTGCCGCTTTCCTGTCGCTCTACTATTTTTCGCGCAGTATCGGGCTAGCGTTTGCCGCCATCTTCTTCCTGACCGCGAACATTATCTGGCTGTTTCTGATCCCGTTTCTCTGCCTGTGGTTGAACCCGTCGTTGCGCCAGCGTCCTGAGCGATGGCTGCTGGTGTGGATGATCACGGCGCCACTGGTAGTCCTCGGAATCCCGCCACAAGGGCTGCTGCTTGCTGCGGCGTCCGGGGTGATGGCTGCTTATTACGCCTGGCACCTCTGGAAAGCGCCACCCCCTCGGAAACTGAAGGGCATTGTGATTGCAGGTGTGGTGCTCCTGGTGCTGGCGGTGGTTACGCCAGCGGGGATCATGCTGTTGGGGGCTATCCGTTATGTCTTGGAAAACGGACCTATCAACCAGGTAGCCTACGGCGTGCCATGGGAACTGAGCTGGGAGGGAGCGCGCAAAGGTTTCGTGTTTGAAGCGTTGCGTATGTCCTGGATCGCTATTCCACTGGCGTGCCTGATGTTGGTACATCGCTGGTTCCAAACACCAGAGCGGCGCCTCGACACCTTGCTGCCATTGCTGGTGGTGTTCCTCTTTGCGTTGTTGTTGATCCCTTATTCGATGGGCCGCGTCGATCCTGGCGGCATGTCTCGCCCGGGATTGGCGGCGAGTTTCGGTTGGGCGATCCTGTTTCCTATCGTCTGCTGGGGCATGCTCAGTGCGCGCAGCAAAGTGGTCATGGTTGTCCTGGCCGCGAGTATGAGCGCATCTCTGGGCTTCACTCCGGTGTCGATCAATAACCTGGTCAAATCCACCACGGCTGTTATCAGCACCCAAGGGTTGGGAATCAGTGATGGTGTGGCGGCAGGCCTGCCGAATATTGGCCGGTCCTTTGTACAGCCTCCTCACTGGGACAGACTTACCCGTCTGTCGCGAGTGTTGGCTGGCAATGTTCCGGCGGGCGAAACTTATTTGGACCTGAGCTCGCGCAACGCCCAGTACTTCTACCTGGGTTATCGGCCGCTGCTGCCGGTCACCGCGGCGTACAACATGGTGTCGCCAGCCCAGCAACTGCGGGCTATCGAGACTCTGAAACAAGACTTGCCGACCATCGCCTTGCTGGAAGGGATGAACATCATTCACGACGGCGGCGGCCTGGCGCTGCGTAATCCGTACCTGTATCGGTTCATTGTCGATCACTACGACCCGGTCTATGTGGATGGTTTCATTCTCGGGCGGAAAAAGGGCAGTGCCTCAGCGCCAGTCGCCAGCATCGAGATTCCCTTGATGGACTTTACCGATGCGAACTGGAGCCACGGCATCAATCGCACGGTCGCAGCGCTCTATGTGTCCGATCCGGGCATGTTGGCGGCGTTGAAGGTGGGTGATCAGATCCAGATCAACCAGGGCGAGGTGCGCCGTATTCGCGAGATACGTGTCGCGGGTCAAAGCATATGGCTGGAGGGTCCGGCGTTGCAGGTTTCCGACGCTGACCCGATAAGCCACCCACGGCTGATCGAGCCTCGCCCCGAAGCGATTGCCGAATACCAGGCAGCCTTGTTGCAGCGCGCTTTTGCATCAACAGACCTGAAGAAAATCCCTGTCGCCTGGGGCCGTTCCCAAGGTTCCCTGGGCAACAAGATGACGCTGATCAATAACCTGGTTGACGTAAAGCCGAGCCTTAGCCAGTTGGTTGTACAAAAAAGCAGCTACCGGGTGGAGGGTGGTGATCCATCGATGAGTTTCGATCTTGCGGCGCTGAATCTATCTGGCCACGACGCTGGCCTGCTCAAGTTCGAGTTCCGCTGCTCAGGCCGCGCCGCCGAGCCGCGTATGCAGGTGTTCTGGTGGGGAGACGGGCAACAAGGGCCGTTCGAAGCCTCCAGTGTTCGTTTCAATGCAGAGGACGGGACGTTGATCGTGCCGTTGGATGCGTCACCGCGTTGGTTGACGTTGCAGCATGTGAAAGGCATCCGGATCGATTTGGACAATGCTGGCGCTTGCAGCAGTTTCAAGGTTGATAACCTGGGGCTCTACCAGCGGCAGCACTGATGTAAGTCGCTCTAAACCCACAAGACCCGATGTCCCTGGCGGACATCGGGTCTTGTCGTTTCAGCACTGCGGGGTACTGCTCAGGTCCACCAATACCGCACCAGATGAAAGAAAATCGGCGCGGCGAAACACACCGAATCCAGCCGATCCAGCATCCCGCCGTGTCCTTCGATCATATGCCCCCAGTCCTTCACGCCTCGGTCGCGCTTGATCGCCGACATCACAATCCCGCCGGCAAAGCCCAGTAGGTTGATCAGTAGTGCAATCAGGAAAGACTGCCAGGGGTTGAACGGTGTGATCCACCACAGTGCCGCGCCGATCAGGGATGACAGCAGGATTCCGCCAACAAAGCCTTCGACGGTTTTCGACGGTGACAGGTTGGGCGCGATCTTGTGTTTGCCGAACAGTTTGCCGCACACGTACTGCAGCACATCCGAGAGTTGCACCACGATCACCAGGTAGGCGATCAGCAGGAGGTTGCGGCCCTCGTAGCCGGCGATGTCGAGGGTCAGCAGGGCCGGGACGAAGGATACGCAGAACACTGCGATCATCAGGCCCCACTGTACTTTCGAGGCTCGCTCCAGGAAGTGCGTGCTGTCGCCGCCCAGGGAGGCCAGGATGGGCAGCAGCAGGAACACGTAGACCGGGATAAAGATCGAGAACAGGCCGTACCAGTCAAAGTAGATCAGCAGGTATTGCAGGGGCAGGGCCAGGTAGAACGCGGCGACCAGCGCTGGGTAGTCGCTGCGGCGGGTGGGGGTGAGGGTGAGGAATTCGCGCAGGGCGTAGAACGAGACGGCGTAGAACAACAGGATCACCGCGCCAGTACCGAGCCAGAAGGCGATGCCGATCACCACCACCATCACCCACCAGGCATTGATGCGGGCGTTGAGGTTGTCGATTACCGCATTGGGTGCGCCGCGGGTGCGCAGCTTGAGGATCAGGCCGATCAGCGAGGCGAGCACCAGGATCATGCCGATGCCGCCGAACAACATCAGGGTTTGGCTATCCATGTCAGGAATGCTCCGGGGCGAGGGCGAGCAGGGCGTCGCGGCTGCGGGCGAGGAACAGGGCTTTGTCTTCGTCGTCCTGCAGTTGCAGCGGTGCGCCGAAGCTGGTGGTGCACAACAGTGGCAGCGGCAGCACGCGACCCTTGGGCATCACGCGGTTGAGGTTGGCGATCCACACCGGGACCAGTTGCGCCTGTGGATAACTCTTTGCCAGGTGATACAGGCCACTTTTGAACGGCAACAGGCCATCCTCCAGGTTGCGCGTGCCTTCGGGAAAGATGATCAGTGAGTCGCCATGTTCCAGGGCTTCGAGCATCGGTTGCAGCGGGTTATCCACAGGGTCTTTGCGCTCGCGGTCGATCAGCACCCCATTGAAGACCCGGTTGATGATGTAGCGGCGCAAGGCGCTCTTGTTCCAGTAGTCGGTGCCCGCCACCGGGCGCGTGGCTTTGCGCAGGTTCTGCGGCAAGGATGCCCAGAGCAGCACAAAGTCGCCGTGGCTGCTGTGGTTGGCAAAGTAGATGCGCTGCACCGGTTCTGGCGCACAACCCAGCCACAGGCTGCGAGCGCCGGTCACTGTGCGGGCCATGGAGGTAATCAGGGTTGCGACCACGGGTTCGAACATGGGAATTCCTTATCCGGCGAAGGGCAGCCACGGGCTGGCCAGGATGACGGCCAATGTCAGTAATACTTGCGCGCCCAGCAGGTAAGCCTGTTTGCGCAGCAATTTGAGGGCGCCACGCTGGCGCTCGGTCCAGGGTCGGCTGGCGCGGTTGGCCGGTTGCAAGCCAAGGGTTTGCAGGCTCTGGTCCAGTTCGCCGGTGCGCTCTATGTCCTTGGCCATCAGCGCAAACAGATCGGCATCGAACGCCACCCGCAGCGCCCAATACTTTTGCAGCAGCCCAAGGATAATCATCCACAGGCTGAGCAGCAGGCAGATCGGCGTGATACTGACCATCAACAGTTGCGCCAGGCCAAACAGCACCCCGAGCAAGGTCAGGCCTGTGGATAACTGATCCAGCGAGCGGCCACGCCGCAGCAGGCTGGCGACCACCTGGAGTTGCATATCAGCGGGCATACGGCAGATCTCCCAAGGCTTGACGGTGATTGGCATGCAGGACCACATCCGGTCGTGCTGTACGAATAATAGCCACTGCCTCATCCACGGTGCTGGCGCGCCCGCTGTGCAGCAGCCATGCCGCCACGGCACTGGCGCTGCGGGAGTAGCCGAGGGCGCAGCACACCAGCAAGGGCCCGTGTTCGCGCATGCGCTCAATGGCTTGGGCGGCTTCCAGGCACTGCGCAGGTGTGGGGGCGGTGAGGTCGAGGACGGGCAGGGCATGGTAAGCGCGACCTTGTGGATAAACCGGCAGTTCGGCACACAGATCGACCACGGCGTTGAATGAACCCAACTGGGCTGTCGTCGGAATTCGCCCCAGCCATACGTTATCCACAATCAAATCGGGTTGCGGGTGTTTGCGCGTCCATAGCCGCGAGTTGAGCCACGCCGCCGCGAGATAAGGCGCGTACAGCCAGCGGGACGCCGGGCTGAGTCGGCCATCGGCGCGTTTCTGAAAGCCTGCGGCACCCAGCAGCCAATAATTGAGCGCCACTAGTAACACCGCGACGGCCGGCCACCACAGCCATAGCCAGGCGCCGCCCCCCGTAAAGGCCGCTGTCGCCAGCAGCAGGGCGCCCACGGCGTAGCGCAAACTCAGGCGCCAACGTTTCGGATCTTTGGCCAGGCGCGCATTCAACAGCGGGCTTGGATGATCTACCGGCCATAGCCACACGCACAGCCAGCCGGCCAGGACGCCTGTGGGTAAGTCGATAAAGTGATGTTGGTAAGTGGTCAACACCGAAATGCCGATCAGCGCGAACCAGCCATGCACCAGCCAGCGCCACAGGCCTTGGCTATGCCGCTGGTACATCACCCACAGGATCACCAGCAGGGCGATGTGCAGCGAAGGCGCCTGGTTGAACGGTTTATCAAACCCCGCCAGCACGGCGAACAGCCACCCGAACACGCCGTCCATTTCCGGGCGCTCAAAGGTGAAGCGCAACGGCCAGAGCAGGAAGCAGCTCACCGCAATCACCTGGGCACTGAGCAGGCGCAGGGCATGTTGCTTGAGCTCATGGCGACTGTTGGGCAGCAGCAGGGAGAAACCATAGAGCAGGTCGATCGACCAGTAGGGCACGATGGTCCAGGCCCAGAATGGAATAAGGGTTTCCCAGGCGAATACCAGTGTGCCGACGTCGCTGCGCTGGCTGGTCACCCAGGTAGCAAAGCCGTAGGTGCTGAAAAACAGCGGTGCCAACAGCAGCAGCCACAGCAGCGCTGGTTTGAACAGTCCCGGTTCGCGCATGCTCAGATCTTCTGCGCCAGCGAGACGCTGAAGATGCCCCATTCATCCACGCGCTGGGTGATCTTGCGAAAGCCCGCGGTCTCCACCAGTTGATCCATTTCCGCCTGGCTGCGGCGGCGCATCACCCAGGCCTGCCCCTGGCGATGGCTGGTGAGGGCGCGGGCGATCAGCTCCAGTTGCGGGTGCCACGGTTGGCCGGTGTACACCAGGTAGCCACCGGGCTCCACGGCCTCGGCCAGGCCGGCGAGGGAGCCACCGACCATGGCGTTATCGGCAAACAGCTCGTACAGCCCGGACACCACCGCCAGTGTCGGCTTGGGTGCCAGCGCCGCCAGGTCGGCCCGGTCGAAGGCATCACCTTTGACGAACTGCGCAATATCTCCCAGGCCTTTCTCGCGGATCAGCGCGCCACCGTCGCGCACATTGATATCGCTGTAGTCGCGCAACAGGATCGATTCCGGCAGTGGAGAAACGCCCTGCAAGGCTTCCAGAATGTACCGACCATGCCCCGCGGCGATGTCGACGATGCGCACTTCGCGCCCGTCATCCCGCAGCTTGACCATGGCCAGGCGCAGCAATTCTTCGACATGCAGTTTGCGCTGGCGAATCCCACGCCAGCCGATGGAGTTCAGGTAGTTGGTGTCGATCATCCGCCCCAGCGCACCTTTGCCGGTGGGCTTGTTGCGATAGACATAATCCAGGGTACTGCCGGAATCGAAACCGGTGTCGAAGCCAAGCTTCACGCCCTCGGACAACTGGCGGCCCAGGCCCATGCTGGCGCGGGTCATGCGCCAGTACAGGTCACGTAGCGAGTTGCGCGGCAGCGGCGCGGCAAGGGATTCGGATTCGGCGCAGGTCGCGCCGATCTTGTCGGCATCCAGCAGGCTGGCGCGGTCCAGCGGGTGTTCGAAGTTTTGCAGGATAAAACGCCTGGCGCTGGCCAGTGCCACGGCGCGGTCACGCTCGCCGAGGGTGTCGTGGAAAAAACCGGGCAGGATATGCAGTTCTTTTTTCAGGCTGCCCAGGCGCTCGAAGAACTGCTGCTGGGGTTTGCGATGCACCACGAAGTCCGACCCAGAGATCAGCAGTTGGGTCGGCACTTGGATCGCCTGGGCATCGGCGACTACGCGGTCGGCTGCTTCGTACAGGCCCAGCAGCACATTCACCGAGATCGCCTTGGTGATCAGCGGGTCTGTGTCGTAGGACGCGACGCGCTCGGGGTCGTGGCTGAGGAACTTGGCCTTGACGTAGCTGTTGACGAAAAAGTTGCCGCGAAAGCGTCGCATCAACGCCAGGCCTGGCCGAGCGAAGGGCACGTAGAGCTTGACCTTGAATGCCGGGGAGGCAAGCACCAGGGCGCGGATGTTGGGGGCGTAGTCATGGACCCAGGTGGCGGCGATCACCGCGCCGACGCTTTGGGCAATGACGGCGAGGTTGGCGGGCTCAATGCCATAGGTTGCGCCGATATGGTCGCAGAAGGTCTGCACGTCCCATGCGCTGGTGGCAAAGCTGGGGCTGTCGCCACGTTCGCCGGGGGATTGGCCGTGGCCACGGGCGTCCCAGGCAAAGAAATCAAAGTGCGGCAGGTCCAGCTCATCCACCAGGTGCGCGATGCGCCCGGAATGCTCGTGGCCCCGATGGAACAGCAGGATCGCCTGGCGTGGCTCAGGCCCGGTCGCGGTGGTCGCGGGCCAGTGCCGATAGAAAAGCTCTACGCCGTCATGGGTGCTGAAGGTGTGCTGTTGCTGTTCGCGCATCGCAAGATCCTTATGCCGTCGGAGGGGTTTCTTGTTGTTCTTTGAGGCCCTGGCGCACTCGATTGACCAGGGTGTAGGCGAGCAATGCAGCCACCAGCCACATCACGCCATCCACCCAGCCGGCGCCGAGCCAACCCAGGGCTACGCCAGTGGCCAGTACGCCGAGAACGAACGCCCGATCACTCTTGCCCATCGGCCCGTCATAACGCCGCGATGCGCCGACCATCGGCCCAAGTACGCCAGCGTATTCACTGAACACCGCCAGCAGTGTCACCAGTAGCACCGGCGCCAGGCCGACCCCGGGGATCAGCGCGAACGGCAGGATCAATGCGCTGTCGGCGATCACATCGCACAGTTCGTTGAGGTAGGCGCCCAGGCGCGACTGTTGACCGTACTCCCGGGCGAGCATGCCGTCGATGGCATTGAGGGCCATGCGCAGGATCATCCACAGCGGGATCAACACGAACACCCACGCATGCTCGGCGAAACCCGCCACCAGCAGGCCCACCAGCAGCGACACGATTCCCGCCAGCACGGTGATCTGGTTGGCGGTGGTGCCGTTGTCGTACAGGCGCTGGACCAGGGGCCGCAGCAGGTTCTGAAAACGCGGTTTGAGCTGATAGATCGAAATCATGAGAGTGACGCTTCCTTGTCCGTGATCCCGCGAAAAAGCTGGTGCGAGTGTGACGATAAATCGCCGTGGGCACTAGTGCCCGCCGGCAGCACATAAAAATGTCGATCACGCTGTAACGCCCATCAGGCACCTCACTCTAGTGCTGTGTCGGGACTGGACAAACCGTTCAGCCGACGCCCTACAGACCTATGAGGAATACCACAATGAACTTCAAGAACGCCGTTTCCGGTGCTGCCCTGGCCATTGCTGCCGCCACGATGTTTGCCGGTGTCGCGACCCAGGTCCAGGCGGCCGATGAAGCGAACGTGCATTGCTATGGCGTGACCTCCTGCAAAGGCATGAACGACTGCAAGACTGCTGAAAACGCGTGTAAAGGCCAGGCCGTGTGCAAGGGGCACGGTTTCAAGGCGATGACCCAGGCTGCTTGTGATGCGGCTGGCGGCAAAGTCGGCGAATAACCGCGAGTACGTGATCCTGCAGCGGTGTGCACGTCGCTGCGGACACTTTCCAGGAGTTCGTCATGTCGGTATCGGTTCCTTGCCTGGGCTACGGCCTGGGGCTACGCAGCGTTTACTATCAGCAGATCATCGAGCAGTCGCCGCAGGTGGACTGGTTCGAGATCGTCTCCGAGAATTATCTGGTCCAGGGCGGCAAGGCCCTGTACTACCTGGACGCCATCGCCGAGCGCTATCCGCTGGTGATGCATGGCGTCTCCCTGTCCATCGGCGGGCCCCATGCCCTCGATATGGACTACCTCAAGCAACTCAAGCAATTGGCCGACCGGGTCAAGCCGGCGTGGGTCTCCGATCACCTGTGCTGGAGCCGTGGCAACGCCCATCAACTGCATGATTTGTTGCCGCTGCCCTACACCGAGGAAAGCCTCTACCACGTCGCCGCCCGCGTGCGGCAGGTGCAGGATGTGCTGCAGCGCCCGCTGGTGCTGGAGAATGTCTCCAGCTATGTACGCTCAAAGGCCGATGACTTTACCGAATGGGAATTCCTCAACGCCTTGAGCCACCTCAGTGGTTGCGAACTGCTGCTGGACATCAACAACGTGTATGTCAGCTCGCGCAATCACGGTTTCGATGCCTGGACCTTTATTCGCAACCTGCCGCCGCAGAGTATCCGCCAGCTGCATTTGGCCGGGCATATGGACTATGGCGACTATGTGGTCGATACCCATGACCATCCGGTTTGCGATCCGGTGTGGCAGTTGTTTCAACAGACCCTGGAACACTTGGGCCCGGTAGCGACGCTACTGGAGCGCGATGACCATTTCCCGCCGTTTGCCGAGCTACTCGATGAATTGGCCAAGGCCCGTGAGTTGGGGGCTGGCGCCTTGGCCCGGAGGTCGCTATGCGCCTGATCGATTGGCAACTGGCATTTGAACGTCATCTATTGGCAGACGCCGACGAGGGCGGTTTTGCCAGCACCTTGATCGGTGGCCCGACCCTGGACGTCGACACTGGCCTTGCGATCTACCACAACGCTTATCGGGCCCGTTTGCTGGAAGTGATGCAGGGGGATTTTCCGACCGTGTGGCATTGGCTGGGGGATGATGAATTTGCCGGGCTGGTGGCCGCTTATGTACAGCGTTATCCCTCGGCGCATTTCAGCTTGCGCTGGCTGGGGCAGCGGTTTGAGGGTTTTATCGGCGAGTATCTGGTTGCCGCACAAAGTGCACCGTTGGCCGAGCTGGCACGCCTGGAATGGGCGTTTACCCTGGCGTTTGATGCGCCTGCGAGCCAGCCGCTGGCCCTGGAAGACATGGCTCGGCTGGCACCCGAGGCCTGGCCATTGTTGCAGGTCGAGTGGGGGCCGTCGGTGCAGCAGGTGTTGTGCCGCTTCAACAGCCTGCAGATCTGGCGTGCGGTCAAGGCGCAGGCAGCGTTTCCCGGCAGCGTTGCGTTGCAGCAGGCCGAGGTATGCCTGATCTGGCGTGACCAGCAAGTGTGTCGCTACCGCAGCCTGGAGCCTACCGAGGCGTACGCCTTGGCCGGGATGGCCGATCAGGGTTGGACTTTTTCAGAACTGTGCGCCGAATTGGCAGTCACTTATCAAGAGGGCGCGCCGCTGCAAGCTGTCACGTGGTTGAAACAGTGGGTTGAGGACGGTTTGCTGCAACGTCGAGCACCATAGAAGGAGGCTATTGAATCGATAGCCAGCTACTTTTTTATGGATGGTCTACCCTCATTTCAGACGTCTGAAACAAGGGGGGACTACTCATGCTCGCGCAACTTCCACCGGCCTTACAGAATCTTCAGCTACCGCTGCGTCTGCGACTCTGGGATGGCCATGAGTTCAACCTGGGCCCGGAGCCCAGCGTCACGATTGTGGTCAAGGACCCGGTGATGGTGACGCAACTGACCCATCCCACGCTCGACTCCCTGGGCGCTGCCTTCGTCGAAGGCAAACTGGAGCTCGAAGGCTCCATCAGCGATGTAATCCGGGTATGTGACGAATTGAGCCACGCGCTGATCGACGACGATGATCAGGCCGGACCGGTGCGCTCGATCCACGACAAGGCCACGGATGCCGCCGCGATTTCCTATCACTACGACCTGTCGAACGAGTTTTACCAGCTGTGGCTGGACCGTGACATGGCCTATTCCTGCGGTTATTTCGAGACCGGCAGCGAGTCCCTCGACCAGGCCCAACAAGACAAATTCCGCCACCTGTGCCGCAAGCTGCGCCTGCAGCCTGGGGAGTATCTGCTGGATGTCGGTTGTGGCTGGGGCGGGCTGGCGCGTTATGCGGCGCGTGAGTTCGGGGTCAAGGTGTTCGGTATTACCCTGAGCAAGGAACAACTGGCATTGGCCAGGGAGCGAGTGGTCGCCGAGGGCTTGGAGGACCTCGTGGAGTTGGCGTTGCTCGACTACCGCGACCTGCCCCAGGACGGGCGGTTCGACAAAGTGGTCAGCGTCGGCATGTTCGAACACGTCGGCCACGCCAACCTGGCGCAGTACTGCCAGACCTTGTTCGGCGCCGTGCGCGAAGGTGGCCTGGTGCTCAACCATGGCATCACCGCCAAACATACCGATGGCCGCCCGGTGGGGCGTGGTGCGGGGGATTTTATCGAGCGTTACGTGTTCCCCAATGGCGAACTGCCGCACCTGGTGATGATCAGCGCCGAAATCAGCGAAGTCGGCCTGGAAGTGGTCGATGTGGAAAGCCTGCGCTTGCATTACGCGCGCACCCTGGATCACTGGAGCGAGCGCCTGGAAGACAACCTGGAAGCGGCGGCGAAAATGGTGCCGGCCCAGGCATTGCGCATCTGGCGCCTGTACCTGGCGGGTTGCGCGTATGCGTTTGCCCGGGGCTGGATCAACCTGCACCAGATCCTGGCGGTCAAACCCCATGCGGATGGCAGCCATGAGTTGCCGTGGACGCGGGAAGATCTCTACCGCTGAGACTGTTGCCCCCTCTGAAAGACTGAATGCGGGAGCTGAGCTTGTGTGGGAGCTGGCTTGCCTGCGATTGCATCACCGCGCGGTAACTGAAAGAACGCGGAGTCTGCATCGCAGGCAAGCCAGCTCCTACATTTGGTTTGGTGCTGGCTAAAGGATCGGGGAAATCAGGCGCGCCACGCGCATGCCCAATTGCTGCAGGCGGCGGGTCTGTTGGCTTTCTTCCTGGCTGGTTTCGTGGGCCTGGGCAAAGTCGTCCAGCAGCATATGTTCCACTTCGCTGGCGAAGGCTGCATCGACCGTGAGCAACATCACTTCAAAGTTGAGGCGGAACGAACGGTTGTCCAGGTTCGCACTGCCGATGGCAGTGATTTCGCGGTCTACCAGCACCACTTTCTGATGCAAAAAGCCCGGCTTGTAGCGGAACACCCGGACCCCGGCGCGTACTGCTTCAATCGCGTACAGGCTGGATGCGGCGTAGACAATACGGTGGTCGGGGCGTGACGGCAGCAGCAAGCGCACGTCCACGCCACGCAACACCGCCAGGCGCAGCGCGGCGAATACCGCTTCGTCGGGGATGAAGTACGGGCTGGTGATCCACACCCTCTCAGTCGCTGCATGAATCGCTTCAACGAAAAACAGCGAGCAGGTTTCATACGGGTCCGCCGGGCCGCTCGCCAGCAATTGGCAGAGCACGCCGTCATCGGCATAGGTGTCGGGCAGGATCAGTGGTGGCAACTCGCGCGCGGCCCAGAACCAGTCTTCGGCAAACGACTCCTGCAGGCAGGCCACCACCGGGCCGCTGACTTGCACATGGGTGTCGCGCCAGGGGGCGAGCGGGGGTTTCTTACCCAAGTATTCATCGCCGACGTTATGCCCGCCGACAAAACCGGTCAGGCCATCGACCACGACAATTTTTCGATGGTTGCGGAAATTCACCTGGAAGCGATTGAACCAGCCGCTGCGGGTGGCAAACGCCTTGATCTGCACCCCGGCGTCGCGCAGCGATTGCACATAGCGGTGGGGCAGGGAGTGGCTGCCGATACGGTCATACAGCACGTAGATGGCCACGCCTTCGGCGGCCTTGGCCTTGAGCAGGTCATGCAACCGGCGCCCGAGTTCATCGTCATGAATGATGAAGAACTGCACCAGTACGGCCGTCTTGGCGGCGCGGATGGCGTCGAAGATGGCGTTGAAGGTTGCATCGCCATTGACCAGTAAACGCACTTGGTTGTTGGCCAGGCACGGCATGCGTCCCAGCTTGGGCATGGCGCGCAGGGAGGCATAGGCATGGGAGTTGCGCGCGGCCAGGGCTTCTTCGACCCAGGGGCGCCAGTTGAGCTCGGTGATTGCCTTGTGCATTTCCTGGTTGGCCTGGCGACGGGCCTGGATGTAGGCATCGAAGCTGCTGCGGCCAAAGATCAGGTATGGGATCAGCGTCAGGTAAGGCATGAACATCAGCGACAGCGCCCAGGCAATCGAGCCTTGGGCGGTGCGCACGGTCAGCACCGCGTGCAGGGCGGCGAGGGAACCGAGAAAATGCAGGGTGGCGATGAAGTAGCCGAGCAAGTGCGGGCCGAAGAAATCCATGGACAACATTACTCCTGACAATCCAATGCGTAACAGACCATGTTCGGCAGCGATTGTCGCTATTTTATTGAGCGTGCAACGCCGACCGCTTTGCGACGTCTAACGCCGACAATTACCCAGGAGTTACCCGATGAATGCTCGTCTGCTTGGTTTGGCCATGGTTGTTGGTTTGACGCTGCCGGTGGCGGCGCAGGCGCAGATGTTGGCGCCGGGCTTGTGGGAACTGACCACCAGCAACATGAAAGTCGATAACCAGAACCTGCCGGATTTGTCGTTGATCCTCGGTCAACTGAAGCAACAGATGACCCCGGAACAGCGCGCCATGCTGGAAAAACAAGGCATTACCATGGCCGGCAAAGGCGTGCAGGTGTGCCTGACGCCGGCCCAGGTGGCCTCCGACGCCATCCCGCTGACCGACCCGCAATCGGGTTGCAAGCAAGAGGTGACCGACAAGACTGGCAACCAGTGGAAATTCCGTTTCAGTTGCCCGAAAGCCCAAGGCTCTGGCGTGGCCACATTCCAGAGCCAGAAGGCATTCACCACCTCAGTCAACGGCACCTTCAACGCTACCGGTATCCAGCAGAACGGCAGCCTCGATACTCAGGCCCAATGGTTGGGCAGCGACTGCGGCACGGTAAAACCTCGCGCCTGAAGCCCCCTGTAGGAGCCGGCAAGCCGGCTCCTACACATTTGGTCAGCGCAAAAAGTGCAGGGGCAACCCCTGGCAACTGTTGATCACCTGACCGTCATGCCAAGCCAAATGCCCTGACACCAACGTGGTACTCACACTGTGGCGAAAGCTGCGCTCGGCAAACGGTGTCCAGCCGCAACGGGCGAGGATCGGCTGGCTGCTTACCGGCATGCCTTCGGGTTCGGGTCTGATCAGTACCAGGTCGGCCCAGTAGCCCTCGCGTAGATAACCCCGGTCAGGAATGGCGAACAGGTCGGCCACGCGATGGCTGGTTTTCGCCACGAGCACAGTCAATGGCAACAGCCCGTCAGCCACCAACTCCAGCAAGGCTGGCAGCGCATGCTGCACCAGGGGCAACCCCGCCGGCGCCTCACGGTACGGCCGCTGTTTTTGCTCCCAGGTATGCGGTGCGTGGTCGGTGCCGATCACATCCAGCCGATTACTCAGCAGTGCCAGGCGCAGGGCATCCCGGTCGGCGCGGGTCTTGATCGCCGGGTTGCATTTGATCTGATGGCCCAGGCGCGCGTAGTCACGGTCATCGAACAGCAGGTGATGCAGGCACACTTCGGCGGTGATGCGTTTTTCTGCCAGCGGCTTGTCTTCGAACAACGACAGCTCTCGGGCACTGGTCAGGTGCAGCACGTGCAGACGCGTGTCGTGGCGGCGCGCCAGTTCCACGGCCAGGGATGAGGAGCGATAACACGCTTGGGCGTCGCGGATCAGCGGGTGGGCCATCGCGGGGATCTGCTCGCCGAAGCGATCGTGCAGCCGCTGTTCGTTGGCCTGGATGCTGGGCGTGTGCTCGCAGTGTGCCAGGAGAATCGTCGGTACCTCGGCAAACAGGCGCTCCAGAACCCTTGGGTCATCTACCAGCATATTGCCGGTGGAGGCACCCATGAACACCTTGACCCCGGCGACCTGCCGGGGATCGAGGGCAGCCACGGTGTCGAGGTTGTCGTTGCTGACGCCAAAGTGAAACCCATAGTTGGCCACCGAGTGCAGCGCCGCGCGGCGCTTCTTGTCTGCCAGTGCTTCCAGGGTCAGGGTTGCGGGCTGGGTGTTGGGCATGTCCATGAAACTGGTGATGCCGCCGGCCACCGCCGCGCGCGATTCGCTGTAGAAACTGCCTTTGTCCGGGGCGCCGGGTTCGCGAAAGTGCACTTGGTCGTCGATCATGCCCGGCAGCAGCCATTGGCCTTGGGCATCAATCTCGATGTCGGCGGTTTGCCCCTGGAGACTGCTGGCGATTTTTTCGATACGGCCGTTGGCGACCAGCAAGTCGGCGTCGAATTCTCGCCCTTCGTTTACCAGGCGGGCATTGCGGATCAGCAGGCGGCTCATGTTCAGAACTCGTTTTGCAGGGCTTTGTAGCCGCGCACCAGGTCGACATTGGTGCGCGCCACGTCTTCGGAAAACTCCGAGGCGCTGACGCTCACTGGCGGGAACTGCGACAAGTCGGTGTTGGGGCCAATGCGCGTGGTGGAGGGCACATAGAACGCAGCGGGCAAATCACGGCCATCAACCACCGAGTTGTGCCGCACCACACAGCCATCGCCCACCACACAGTTGAACAGCACGCTGTTGAAGCCGATAAACACGCGGTCGCCGACGGTGCAGGGGCCGTGGACAATCGAGCGGTGGGCGATGGAAGTGAACTCGCCGATGGTTACCGCCGCGCCGGATTTGGAGTGGATCACCACGCCGTCCTGGATATTGGAGTTGGCGCCGATGGTGATCGGGTCCATGTCGCCGGTGGCGTCGACTTCATCGGCGCGGATCACCGCATAGGGGCCGACAAATACGTTTTCGCCGATGATCACTTTGCCGCAGATGATTGCGGTTTTATCGACGTAGGCCGACTCGGCGATGACCGGCAGATCGCCGGAAGGGTTCTTGCGGATCATGCTGCGGGTTCCTTGAGGGGCGCGGTGAGGATATGCACCTGGTCGTGTTCAATCGCGTTGTAAAAACAGGTCGGGCGCCCGGTGTGGCAGGCCGGGCCTTGTTGATCGACGATCAGGAGTACGGCATCGCCATCGCAATCCAGGCGCGCTTCGATCAACTGTTGGATGTGCCCTGAGCTTTCGCCCTTGCGCCACAATCGCTGGCGCGAGCGTGACCAGTAGCAGACGCGGCCGCTGGCGAGGGTTTCATCGAGGGCCTGGCGGTTCATCCAGGCCAGCATCAATACCTCACCGCTGCGCTGTTGCTGGGCGATGGCCGCGATCAGGCCGTCGCGGTTCCACGGTAAGGCATCCAGTACGTGGGCCAGGGGGAAGCGGCTGCCGATGGGCGCGGCTTCCAACTCGAGCATCGACAGTGTCATGGGGTGCCCAAGGCGTTGTACAAAGTGTTGAGGTTGTATTCAAACAACCCGGTAAAAGTACTGGCCGGGCCTTTGGCAGCCAGTGCATCGGAGTACAACGTGCCGCCGATATGGGCGCCGCTTTCCTCGGCAATCTGCTTGAGCAGGCGCGCGTCCTTGATGTTTTCCATAAACACCGCTTTGACGTGGGCCTGGCGGATCTGCGTGATCAACGCGGCGACTTCGGCCGCCGAGGGTTCGCGCTCGGTGGACGAACCCTGGGGCGCCATGAAGTCGATACCGTAGGCCTGGCCCAGGTAGCCGAAGGCGTCGTGGGAGGTGACGATGCGTCGATTGCCCGCAGGCAGCGCGGCAAACTTGGCCTTGGCTTCGGCCAGCAGGCGGTAGATTTTCTGCAGGTATGCCTGGCTGTTGTGTTGATAGTCGGCCTTGTTGGCCGGGTCGGCAGTGATCAACGCCTGGGTGATGTTGCTGACGTAGATTTCGGCGTTGGCCAGGTTATGCCAGGCATGGGGATCGGGGATCTTCTCGCCGTCTTCCTCCAGCGTGCGAGCGATCACGCCTTTGCTGGCGTTGACCACTGTCGCCTGGGTCTCGGTACTGGTAATCAGGCGATCCAGCCACGGCTCGAAGCCCAGGCCGTTCTTGATGATGACACGGGCCTTGAGCAGCGCCTTGGCATCGTCCGGGGACGGCTCGTAGGTATGGGCATCGGCGTCGGGGCCGACCATATTGCTGAGCTGGATATGCTCCCCGCCGACCTGCTGGGTTATGTCGGCGAGAATGCTGAAGCTGGTGACCACCTGGAGCTTGTCCTGGGCGGTCGCGAACGACAGCGGGAGCAGGACGCTGAACAGCACGAGTAGAGCGCGCATCGGAAAACACCTCATTGGGATGTAAGCAAGGGCGGGCGGCGCAGCAAGCCATGTACCGGCCCCAGCACCACGGACAGCAGGTACAAGCCGCCAGCGACCAGGACAATCGCCGGGCCGCTGGGCAGCGAGTAGTAGAACGACAGCAACAGCCCGAGCCATACCGATAGGCATCCCAGCACGGCCGAGACTGCAATCAACCTCGGCAGCCGCCGGCTCCAGAAGCGTGACGCCGCCGCGGGCAACATCATCAGGCCGACCACCATCAAGGCGCCGATGGCCTGGAAACCAATCACCAGGTTCAGCACGACCAGGGTCAGGAACACCCCATGGGCCAAAGGCCCGAGGCGGCTGACGGTTTGCAGGAATAGCGGGTCGAGGGTGTCCAGCACCAGCAACCGGTAGATCAGCGCCATGGCGATCAGGCTGAAACCGGACACCCACACCATGCCGGTCAATGTCGGGCCGTCTACCGCCAGCGCCGAGCCGAACAGCAGGTGCAGCAGGTCCAGGCGCTTGCCGGCCAGGCCGAGGATCAGCACACCGGCCGCCAGGGAAATCGGGTAGATCGCAGCCAGGCTGGCGTCTTCGCGCAGGCCGGTGCGGCGGGTGATCCACGCGGCGAGGCCGGCCATGCCCAAGCCGTCACCGAGACCGCCGAGGGTCAGTGCCGGCAGGCTCAGGCCGGCAAACCAGAAGCCCAGTGCCGCGCCGGGCAGGATGCCGTGGGCCACGGCATCGCCGATCAGACTCATACGCCGCAGGATCAGGAACACCCCTAGCGGCGCCGTGCTACACGCCAGCAGCAGGCCACCGAGCAGGGCGCGACGCATAAACACGAAGTCGTTGAAGGGCATCCACAGTTGGGCGGCGAGGTGCATCAGGCGACCTGCATCTGCGGCTGCTGAAGGATCAACTGTGTGCTGGGTGCGAGCACGCAGCCGCTGCTTTTGATATGCAGTGCTTGCGGCAGGTGTTGGCGTACGGCGGCCAAGTCATGGCAGACCACCACCAAGGTGCGGCCTTCGGCATGCCAGGCGTGGATATGTTTCCACAGCAGTGCCTGGCCTTGTTCATCGAGTGCGGCGTGGGGTTCATCCAGCAACAACACAGGCGCTTGAGCCAGGCTGAGACGGGCGAGCAGGGCGCGTTGCAACTCACCGCCGGACAGGGCCATCAAGGGGCGCAGTTCAAGACCGCTGAGGCACCAGTCTCGCAGTACCGTTTGCAAGCGCTGGTTGCGTTGCTGCTGGGAGTGTTGGGTGCCCCATAGACCTGCGGCCACCAGCTCTTGCAGGCTGATGGGAAATTGTCGGTCCAGGTGTTGCTGCTGCGCCAGGTATGACAGGCCGCCGCGCCGTGGAACATCCAGGGTGACCTTGCCGGCCAGGGGCTTTTGCAGGCCGGCGATGACTTTCAACAAACTGCTTTTACCCGACCCGTTAGCGCCGATAACAGCGGTCAGGCTGCCTTTGCCCAGTTCGATATCAATGGCCGGCGTCAGCGGTTGGCCTGGTGCGCCCCAGCGCAGGGCATCGCAGCGGATCACGTGGTAGCCCTCGTCCAACGGGTTTCGGCCACGGCGTCGTGGGCGTGCAGGCTTTCTGCGTGGATGACTTTGACGTGAAAGGCTTGCGCCGCGATCGAGCGTTGCAGCGCCAGGTTCAGGCGGCGGGCGGCGTCTTCGCAGAACATCAGGTTCTGGCCGTTGGCCAAGGCGAAGGCTTGCTCATCGGCACGTTTGACGGCGGTCTGCACGGCGGTGCCGAGGGCGGCTTCGGCGTGGTCGATCAACTCAGTCAGTGGCAGCGTGGGTTGCCCAGCTTGCAGAGCCACCAGCAATTGCGCAGTGCTGCGCTGGCTGTGCGGCGTGGCGATGATCCCTTTGGCGCTGCCAAGCCAGGCCAGCACGTCTTCGTGTTGCAGCGTTGTGTTGGCAAAGTCATCGATAAATTGCTGCTGAATCAACTGCCTGGCGAGGGCAGCCGAGCAAGGGCAGGTTGAGGAATAAGTAACGTCAATTTTTAGTTCCACGTGGAACATCTGCTTTTCCAGGCGCGCTTCGATGCTCACTGGATAGCTCTTCCAGCCGGCGAGCGGGCTGACCAGCGCAGGACGTTTGAGCAACAAGTCGGTATGAATCCGCAGGTACGCGCTGCTCGACAGGCCTTCATGGCTATCGAGAAAACGCTGGAGCACCTGACGCAGCAACGCTGGTTGCAGGTCTTGTGACTCAAGCATTTCCAGCGCCAGGTATAAGCGCGACATATGAATGCCGCGCGCTTCGCCATCGTCCAGGCTTACTCCTGCATCGGCCTTGGCGCTCAAACGTTGGCCGTCGATCAGGATTGGCAGGGCAATGCCACACATGCCCACCCAGTCGAGTGGCAAGGCTTGGCGAGAAGCCTGCGCGGCGATATCCGGCAGAGTCAGCGCATTCATAAGCAGGTCCATCGTTGGATATAAAGCGACATGTTATAGTATAACAATTAGATCGACGATTATTTTTCTGCGGTGAGTGTCATGCACAGACGTCAACTCCTAAGCCTGCTGCTGGCCAGCTCCGTGTTTACTTTGCCTTTTGCGGTGCATGCGACGCAGATTCGCAATGCGCGCCTGTGGCGCTCCAACGACAAGCTGCGACTGGTGTTCGACCTCAGTGGTGCGGTGAGCTACAGCACCTTTTCCCTGAACGCGCCCGAGCGGCTGATCATCGACTTGAGCGGCGCAGGCCTGAGCGGGGATTTCAGCCAATTGGCATTGGCCAACACTGGCATTACTGCGATTCGCTCAGGGCGTCTGAATGCGGGCGGGACACGGATCGTTCTCGATCTGGCTCAACCGATGCAGCTCAACAGTTTTGTCCTGCCGCCGCAGGATGGGCAGGGGCATCGCCTGGTATTGGACCTGAGCAGCGGCGCCCGCCAAGCACCGGTGGAGAAGGCGCATCCCAAGCGCGACATTATCGTCGTGGTCGACCCTGGTCACGGTGGCAAGGACCCCGGCGCGGTTGGGGCAAAGGGTGAGCGGGAAAAAGACGTGGTGCTGGCTATCTCGCAGTTGCTGGCCAAGCGGCTCAAACGCGAGAAGGGCTTTACCGTGAAGCTGGTCCGCAACGATGACTTCTTCGTGCCGCTGCGCAAACGGGTGGAGATCGCCCGGCGCTACAAGGCCGATATGTTTATTTCGGTCCACGCAGATGCGGCGCCGCGACTGACCGCGTCAGGGGCTTCGGTGTATGCCTTGTCCGAAGGCGGCGCCACCTCGGCGACCGCACGCTTCATGGCGCAAAGGGAAAATGGCGCAGATCTATTGGGCGCCACCAGCCTGCTCAACCTCAAGGACAAGGACCCGATGCTCGCTGGGGTCATTCTCGATATGTCGATGAACGCCACCCTGGCCGCCAGCCTGCAACTAGGCAATGCCGTGCTGGGCAGCCTGGCGGGTATCACCACGCTGCATCAAAAGCGTGTGGAGCAGGCGGGGTTTGCGGTGCTCAAGTCGCCGGACGTGCCGTCGATCCTGGTGGAGACGGGCTTTATCTCCAACGTCCGCGACAGCCAGCGGCTGGTTACCGCGCGCCATCAACAGGCAATCGCGGATGGCCTGTTTGAGGGATTGCAGCGTTACTTCCAGAAGAATCCACCGATCAACAGCTACATGGCCTGGGCCCAGGAGCAGCAAAAAGGCCAGGCCTAGCAACCGCTGATCCGGCTACAAGTGAACTTGGCGCTGGAACCGCCGGAGCTGGAAAACCGGTTGATCGTGGTCCAGCCCACGCGCCGCGTATAGCCGACCCACGCCTCGCCATCGGAGGCCAGCCCGGTGAAGAACGTCAACTGGCCATAGCGGCTGTTGGTCTGCGCCCAGTAGCGTTTGCCGTCTACCTCGAACCCCCGCAAATACGTGGTGTTGCCTACGGTCGCGGCACTGTAGGCATTGCCCTGGGCATCAATGCAGGCCAATAGGGTGGCGCTGCGCGTGCAGGTGGCCAGGGCGTTGGGCATTTGGGCACTGGCCTGGCTCGCAACCAGCAGCAACACGCCGCACAACACATATCTCATAAGGTTTCTCGGAGAATGGACGGGCTCAAGGATTGCGCCCTTCGTCGTGGCGGGCAAGAGGGGATTGGCTTATTTGTATTGTTATACTATAACATCAAAAAACAGCCTGACCCGTGAACCGCCCCCATGACTGAACAAGACCTGCTCGCCCAGCCGCCCGCAGATTATATGAATGAGGCCCAGCAAACCTTCTTCCGTGAGCTGTTGTTGGCCCAGCGCTCTGACCTGCAAACGCGCATTGATGCCGAGTTCATGGTGCTGCGCGAGCAGGAGCCCAATAGCGACCCCGCCGATGTCGGCAGCGCCGAAGAACAGCGCCACTGGCAACTACGCCTGCTGGAGCGGGAAAAGAAGCTGCTGGACAAGATTGATGAAGCCCTCGAGCACCTCGCTCGCGGTGAATACGGCTGGTGCCGCGAGACGGGCGAGGCGATTGGCCTCAAGCGCCTGTTGCTGCGGCCCACGGCCACCCTGTGTATCGAAGCCAAAGAACGTGAAGAGCTGCGCGAACGCCATCAACGGGCGATTTGACCGGCCAACCTGATGAGGAACACCTGATGACCGACCGACTACCCGTTACTGTGCTGTCCGGATTTCTCGGCGCCGGTAAAAGCACGCTGCTCAATTACGTCCTGCGCAACCGCGAAAACCTGCGGGTGGCGGTGATCGTCAACGATATGAGCGAAATCAACATCGATGGGGCCGCTGTCCAGCGTGACGTCAGCCTCAATCGCGCCGAAGAAAAGCTGGTGGAGATGAGCAACGGCTGCATCTGCTGCACTTTGCGCGAAGACTTGCTGATCGAAGTCGGAAAGCTCGCCAAGGAAGGGCGGTTCGATTACCTGCTGATCGAATCCACCGGCATTTCCGAGCCGCTGCCGGTGGCGGAAACCTTCACTTTTCGCGATGAGAACGGCCAGAGCCTGGCGGATATCGCACGGCTCGACACCATGGTCACTGTGGTCGACGGCATGAACTTCCTGCTCGATTACCAGGCCGCTGAAAGCCTGGCGTCCCGGGGCGAAACCCTGGGTGAGGACGACGAGCGCTCCATCACCGACCTGCTGATCGAACAGATCGAGTTTGCCGACGTCATCCTTGTCAGCAAAATCGACCTGATCAGCAGCCACGAACGTGAAGAACTGGTGGCCATTCTCGAGCGCCTGAATGCCCAGGCACGCATCATTCCCATGGTGATGGGCGAGGTGCCGCTGGCCGAGATCCTCAATACCGGGCGTTTTGACTTCGAGCGCGCGGCCCAGGCGCCGGGCTGGTTGCAGGAGTTGCGCGGCGAGCATGTGCCGGAGACCGAGGAGTATGGCATTGCCTCCACGGCCTATCGGGCGCGTCGGCCATTCCATCCCCAGCGCTTTTTCGACTTTATCGACCGCCCGTGGAGCAACGGCAAGTTGCTGCGCTCCAAGGGTTTTTTCTGGCTGGCCAGCAAGCATCGCGATGCCGGCAGTTGGTCCCAGGCCGGTGGCCTGATGCGCCATGGTTTTGCCGGTCGGTGGTGGCGCTTTGTGCCCAAGAGCCAGTGGCCCGAAGACCAGGAAAGCGTCGCGGCGATCATGGGCAACTGGCAACTGAGCACCGGCGACTGCCGCCAGGAACTGGTGTTTATCGGGCAGAACATCGATTTTGCGCAACTGCGCGCTGAACTGGATGGGTGCCTGCTGACCGACGATGAAATGGCCCTGGGCGTCGATGGTTGGCGCCTGCTGGTCGATCCTTTTGGCCCTTGGTACGAGGAGGCAGCCGCCTGATGCTGGCACCTGTGATTCAACTGCGTCCGGTCATTCGCCAGACCCGTGGGGAAACCCCGCTGGCGCTGGCCGACATCCTGGACAACGGCGTCAACCTGGCGCTGTGGCAGCGCCAGTTGCCGCTGCATATCGCCGAGTTTGGCGCCTTGCTGGTCTCGCTGAACGAGCCGCTTGCCGAGTCGCTGGTGGTGGAGTTGGACAGCGAAGAAGCTGAGCCCAACTTACTGGGCCTGGCGGCAGGTTGTCGTGACCTTGAAGGTTACGACGGGTTTATCGCCGATGTGGCATGGCTGGTCAGCGCCTTTGCCTGCCTGTTGGGGGCCAAGCGCATCGGTGTGCGGCTGAGGCTGCTGGACAAGGCCATGTGCCCGCGTTTTCATGTCGATCACGTGCCCGTGCGCCTGATCACCACCTATGCCGGCATCGGTAGTCAGTGGCTGCGCGAAGGGGTGATGGACCGCCGCCAGTTGAGCCAGGCAGACGCGGAACCCAGCGAGCGCATCGAGCAAATCCACTGTGGCGAAGTCGCCCTGCTCAAGGGCGAAAAGTGGCGCGGCAATGAAGGCTACGGCTTGATTCATCGCTCGCCGGCGTTGGCCGCCAACGAACGGCGGCTGATTCTGACGCTGGATTGGTTGGCATAACCGGGTAGGATCAAGCGTCTCTACACGGCCTGAATAATGTCCACGATGCTGCAGAACATTCCCACCCATGTGATTGCCGGCCCTTTGGGGGCAGGCAAGACCAGCCTGATCAAGCACCTGCTCGCCCAGCGCCCATCCAATGAGCGTTGGGCGGTGTTGATCAATGAGTTCGGGCAGATTGGCCTGGATGCCGCACTGCTGGCCCAGGATGACGACGGCATTGCCCTCGGTGAGGTCGCCGGCGGCTGCTTGTGTTGTGTGAATGGCGCGCCGTTCCAGGTAGGCCTGGGTCGATTGTTGCGTAAGGCCAAGCCGGACCGGCTGTTTATCGAGCCCTCGGGGCTTGGCCATCCGGCGCAATTGCTTGAGCAGTTGCGCCAGGCGCCTTGGCAAACCGTGCTGGCCGTCCAGCCTTGTGTGCTGGTACTCGACGCCCAGGCTTTGGCGGCAGGCAGGCCGTTGCCCGAGTCCCAGCGTGAAGCTCTGGCCAGTGCCGGGCTGCTGGTGCTGAACAAGGATGAAGGGTTGGATGCCGTACAGCGCGGTGAGATTGAAAGTTCGCTGCCGGCTTGCGAGGTTTTCTGGACCCGACAGGCGCAACTGCCATTGGCCCGGCTGCCGGGGCTTGATGCTCAGGCGCGGGCGGCTGTGGATAACTTCGAGACACCCAAGGGGCTGGGGCAGATTCCGGCCGTCTGGAGCGCTCCCTGTGTACCGATTTGCCTGTACCAGGCCCAGGCGGGTGCGTGGAGCATCGGTTGGCGCTGGCATCCGAGCCAGCAGTTCGACACCTGCAAAGTCCGGCAATGGCTGGAGAGCCTGGACTGGCAGCGCGCCAAATTGGTTATCCACAGTGCCGATGGCTGGGTCTCGGCCAACGCTGTGGATAACTCCACGCTCACCTGGCAGCTCAGCGAATGGCGCCGGGACTCTCGTATCGAGTTGATTTTCAGTGAGCAACAGGACGCAGCCATGCTGCAAACAGCCTTGGCCAATTGCCGTCAGTGACGGGTCTTGCTGTGCTCCTGGCGCCACTGGCTCAGTTCAATCACTTCGGCACTGGGCGGTGGCGTCTTTATTTCAAACGGGTAGGGTGCCAGTTCGATCTGCGCACTGTGGGCACCAAACTGGGTGATGGTCCCGGGATGGCGGGCTTCGCCGGTCACGGTGAACTCGAAGTTGTAGACCCGCGCCAAACGCCGACGGCCGTTGGCGTCCTTGACGAAACCGATGCGTTTCAAAGCCACGGCGCCGTCGAGCAGTTCGATATCGAGCTTGGCGCAATGCTGTTTGACCCTCTCCAACGCCCGCTCGCGCAGGCCGTGGTTGTGCCACACCCAGGCGGCAGCCGCCGCCAGCAACATCAGCACAAAGATATTTCCCAGGGTCAGCATGCGATTTGCTCCAACAAAGTAAGGCCAGCTTAACTGTGTCTCCGGTCTGTCGTACAGGCTGCTTTTAGTCGCATACTGCGCGGCCAGAATTTAACGGTTTTACGGAAGTCCCCGCATGAAACGTACGCCTCATCTGCTTGCGATCCAGTCCCACGTGGTCTTTGGCCATGCCGGCAACAGCGCCGCCGTGTTTCCCATGCAGCGGGTCGGGGTGAACGTCTGGCCGCTCAACACCGTGCAGTTCTCCAACCATACCCAGTATGGCCAGTGGGCGGGAGAAGTGTTGGCGCCGCAGCAAATTCCTGCGCTGGTAGAGGGGATCGCGGCGATTGGCGAACTGGGCAACTGTGATGCAGTGCTGTCCGGCTACCTGGGCAGCGCCGCCCAGGGCCGGGCGATCCTGACCGGCGTGGCACGTATCAAGGCGATCAACCCCAAGGCGCTGTATCTGTGTGACCCGGTGATGGGCCATCCGGAAAAAGGCTGCATCGTGCCCCAGGAAGTCAGTGATTTTCTGCTGGACGAAGCGGTGGCCATGGCCGACTTCCTGTGCCCCAACCAATTGGAGCTGGACAGTTTTTCCGGGCGTAAACCGCAGTCGCTGTTCGATTGCCTGGGGATGGCGCGGGCCCTGCTGGCGCGAGGGCCCAAAGCGGTTTTGGTCAAGCACCTGGACTACCCGGGCAAGCTGGCGGACGGTTTCGAGATGCTGCTGGTGACTGCCGAAGGCAGCTGGCACCTGCGTCGGCCGCTGCTGGCATTTCCGCGCCAGCCGGTGGGAGTGGGCGACCTGACGTCGGGCCTGTTCCTGGCACGAGTGCTGCTGGGCGACAGCCTGCTGGCGGCCTTTGAGTTCACTGCGGCGGCAGTTCACGAAGTCCTGCTGGAAACCCAGGCGTGCGCCAGTTACGAGTTGGAGTTGGTGCGAGCCCAGGATCGCATTGCCCACCCGCGCGTACGTTTCGAAGCCACGCCGATCAGCCTCTAACACCACCCACCCAATGTGGGAGCGGGCTTGCTCGCGAAGACGCTGTACCAGTCAGCACATGTATTGACTGATCCACCGTCTTCGCGAGCAAGCCCGCTCCCACATTTTGATTGGGTTTACACGTCAGCCTTGATCTCCTGGTAGCGCTTCTCCAGCTCCTGGCGGATCTGCCGGCGCTGTTTGCCCTGGATAAACCGGCGCTTGTCTTCGCTGTTCTGTGGCTGCAACGCCGGCACGGCGGCCGGTTTGCGGTCGTCGTCGACCGCGACCATGGTGAAGAAGCAACTGTTGGTATGGCGTACCGAACGCTCGCGGATGTTTTCGGTGACCACCTTGATCCCCACTTCCATCGAAGTGTTGCCGGTGTAGTTGACCGACGCCAGGAACGTCACCAACTCGCCGACATGGATCGGCTCGCGAAAAATCACCTGGTCCACCGACAGCGTGACTACATAGCGCCCGGCATAACGGCTGGCGCAGGCGTAGGCCACTTCGTCGAGGTACTTGAGCAGGGTGCCGCCGTGGACATTGCCTGAGAAGTTGGCCATGTCAGGGGTCATCAATACCGTCATCGACAGCTGGGCGTTTCCGGGTTCCATAGCACACTCACGGTTGTAGGCATTGGTTGGGGGGCACCTCTGCGGATGCTGGAATCATTACAGCGCCATCCCTTACGGGACGCCGGGACGGGGTTTGCCGTCACGCCCAAGGCGATCTGTTTCCATATATTGCACCGGCTTTCTGCCGGAAGTCGCGGTGTTACCCTTGAAAAGCCCATTTCAAGGGCATTTCTTACGATTAAGGCAGACTTTTCCTTCCGCACATTTCGCGCCGTTGTAGCGGCCGCGTGGAAATCGGGACAGTGCCAGTACCCTCAAGGAGCCCCTCGCCATGCACGCCATCAGCTTTATCCAGGACTTGGCCGTGATCATGCTCGTGGCGGGGGTGGTGACTATCCTGTTCCATCGTCTCAAGCAGCCGGTCGTCCTGGGGTACATCGTCGCCGGCTTCATCATTGGGCCGCACACGCCGCCCTTCGGGCTGATCCACGATGAGGACACCATCAAGACCCTGGCCGAGCTGGGGGTGATCTTCCTGATGTTCTGCCTGGGCCTGGAGTTCAGCCTGCGCAAGCTGTTCAAGGTGGGTGCCACGGCGTTTATCGCGGCCTTCATGGAAATCATCCTGATGATCTGGATTGGCTACGAAATTGGCCAATGGTTCGACTGGAACACCATGGACTCGCTGTTCCTCGGCGCGATCCTGGCGATTTCCTCGACCACTATCATCGTCAAGGCGCTCAACGACCTGAAGATGAAAAACCAGCGCTTTGCCCAACTGATCTTTGGCGTGCTGATCGTCGAAGACATCCTCGGTATCGGCATCATCGCCTTGTTGTCGAGCATCGCCGTCAGCGGCACGGTCAGCTCCGGCGAGGTGTTTTCCACGGTGGGCAAGCTCTCGCTGTTCATGATCGTGGCCCTGGTGATCGGCATTCTGCTGGTGCCTCGGCTGCTGGCCTACGTGGCCAAATTTGAAAGCAACGAGATGCTGCTGATCACCGTTTTGGGCCTGTGTTTCGGTTTTTGCCTGCTGGTGGTCAAGCTCGAATACAGCATGGTGCTGGGCGCCTTCCTGATCGGCGCGATCATGGCCGAATCCCGGCAGTTGCTGAAAATCGAGCGTCTGATCGAGCCGGTTCGCGACATGTTCAGCGCGATTTTCTTCGTGGCGATCGGCTTGATGATCGACCCGCAGATCCTGTTGCAATACGCCTGGCCGATTGCGGTCATTACCGTAGCCGTGGTGCTGGGCAAGATGCTGTCCTGTGGCCTTGGCGCGTTTATCGCCGGTAATGACGGCCGGACTTCGTTGCGGGTCGGGATGGGCCTGTCACAAATTGGCGAATTTTCTTTCATCATTGCGGCGCTTGGGATGACCTTGCAGGTCACCAGCGACTTTCTTTACCCGGTGGCGGTGGCGGTTTCCGCGATTACCACGCTGCTGACGCCGTACCTGATCCGTGGCGCCGACCCGTTGTCATTGAAGATCGCAGCGGTGATGCCGCAGCGCCTGAGCCGGGTGTTTGGCATGTATGGCGAATGGTTGCGCAGTATTTCGCCCCAAGGCGAGGGCGCGATGCTGGCGTCGATGATCCGCAAGATCATCCTGCAGGTAGGGGTGAACCTGGCACTGGTGGTGGCGATTTTCTTTACCGGTAGTTTCTTCGCGGCACGAATTGGCGGGTATCTGGAAGGCTGGATCAGTGATCCGAGTTGGCAGAAGGCATTGATCTGGGGCGGTGCATTGTTGCTGTCGCTGCCATTTTTGATCGCCGCGTATCGCAAGCTCAAGGCGCTGTCGATGTTGCTGGCGGAGATGAGCGTGAAGCCGGAAATGGCCGGGCGTCATACCCAGCGCGTGCGACGGGTGATTGCCGAACTGATCCCGATCCTCTCGCTGCTAGTGATCTTCCTGCTATTGGCGGCCTTGTCGGCCAGTATCCTGCCGACCAACAAGCTGCTGGTGTTGATTGCCGTGGTCACGGCTGCGGTGGCCGCAGTGCTCTGGCGCTGGTTCATCCGCATACATACGCGCATGCAAGTGGCCTTGCTGGAGACCCTGGATAACCACAAGGACACCCCGGAGCACTGAGCACCCCCCTCTGGCGAACGACTCACCGTAGGAGCCGTACGCAGGGTTTGTGAGATCAGCTTTCTAGCCAGACGTCCCGCGCCCAGTGCCACACCGATTCCCAGGACTCTTCGGTGACCAGCTCTTCTTCGCCGGACCACAGCACTACCGTGCCGTCTTCTTCGACGCAGTAGTAATCGTCACCGTCCTGGCAGATCGGGATCAGCTCGCGAGGCACGCCGATATCCCAGGCATTGGCCGCGACTTCCGGCAGATAGGTGTGGGACTGTGGGTCGGTGATGGTCACCGGCTCCAGGCTGCCGTACACCACATCGCTGACGGTCAGCAGGAATTCCTTGAACACAAACGGGATGTTGATAAACAGCTGTTCTTCGACTTCCACCAACTGGTCTTCGTCGGGCAGTTCCAGAGGAACCGGTACCGGTTCGTTGGCTTCACGCAATTGTTCGATAACTTCTTCCACGGCCGGGATCCTCATGCTAGATGGCGCGGTTTATAGGGGCGTTTTATACAGTAGCTCGCTATAAGTGCAACCGCGAAATAGAAAACCCGGTGAAGACGGTTAAAACTGCTTTTCCAGCTTTAGGCTGATGCTGTTTTTGTCGTAGGAATAAAGCCAGTCGACATTGCTTACGACCTTGTTGTATTTGACCGTCAGACTGGGCACCACATCCATCACCGCCAGGCGTGGGGCGCGCAGGATAAAGGTGTAGCCCTGTTCATCGTCGCTGCGTCGGTCATCGACGAGGGCGCTGTAGGCATCGTATTGGCGTTTGCGGTATGACGCGAACAGCACAGCGCTGACTCCCACCTCGAAATCCTTGGCGACGCCCAGCCGCACACCTTTTTGCAGGTAAGCCTGGGTGCGATCCCGTGCGTTGCGCTGGCTCAGGTCGACGCCGCCGAACAACGTCCAGCGCTGGGGCAGGGCCTGCCACAGAGTGGCGTAGACCGAGCTAATGCCGCCGTCGAGGTTGCTGTTGAGGTCGTGCTTGTAGGCCATGTCCTTGTATTCGCCTTCCAGCTTGAACATGCGCGTAGCCGATAACGTGTGAATCCATTCGCCCCGCAACCCCCAGGCGCTGTACATGGCGTTGTCGGCGATGGTGTTGAACTCATACGATGGCCCGAGGGAGTACTGGTTTTTCGCATCGTGATAGCTGTAGCCGGCGTTGTTGATAAGGGTGCTTTCGTTGTACTTGCTCTCCTTTTCATACGCCTGGCCGTACAACAGCGAGCGCATGAACACCCCGTGATGACCGCTGAGGGCGATGCGTTTGTTGAGCGTGGCCTCGTAATCCGCACCGTGGGCAGACACAGCCTTGGGCAGCGAGCGTTGGACCAGAATGGTTTCTTCGGCAGTGACGTAGCGATACGTCACTGTGCTTTCGGGGGACTGATTGAGGTTTTTGCCCCAGGTCGGGCCAATGGCGAAGGAGCCTTGCCAGTCTTCGCGGTGATCCAGGGCCTGCTTGAAACTGTCGACGGTCTTGCCCAGGCCCATGGCCTGCGCGTCGGAGGGGCTGAGGCCACTGCTGATCTGTTGGAATACGGCGTTGGACTCGCCATCCTTGCGGTTCTCGAACAGCACCCGCGCCAGCTCCAGGCGGCCCGGCAGGAAGTCGGACTGTATCGCCAGCAATTGGCGGTAATAATCTTCGGCTTGCTCCAGGTCGCCTTCGGCGCGGGCCAGGCCACCCTTGGCATAGGCGGTGAGCATCGGATCATGGCCGGGCAGGGCGGTGTAGCGTTTGAGATAGTCCCTGGCCTGTGGCCAGTTCTGGCGTGAGAGGGACACGTACACCGCGCGGCCCAATTCATCCAGGTTGTTGCCGACGATGTAGTCCTGGCCGTCGATGTTCAAGAGTGGCGCGGCGCCGTCGCTGGGCAATTCATCCTTGAGCAACTCGCGCTCTTGCTGATTGGCGCGGTACTCGATGGTCTGGTTCAGGCGCAAGCTGGTGTCCTGGTCGGCAGCAAATAGCGCAGGGGCCATGAACAGCAGCAGGGAAAAGGGTAAAGCGTGGAGCGTGAGGGATCGCTTGCAGTAGGGCTGGGGCATTACCGGGCTCTCGGGATCGCTTCAAAACGCCAAAAGCAAGTGCCTGGGGGCAGGCACTTGCTTGGGTGGTGCTACAACAGGTTCAACCGGCGATTACTTGGCTACGCCACCGAAGGAGGTGTCGTAGTCGCGATTGGAGAACGTGGTGATACCGGCCAGCGACGCGGTGGAGCCTGCGCCGAAGAAGCTGCCTTGGGAGGTCCCGGACGAAAGCAGCGCGTTGGTTGCGGTATTACGCGCCTGGGCAGTACCGGCGAAGCCTGCAGTGGCGGTGTCGATGGCGGCGGTTACTTGAACTTTCAGCGTGCTGTTGCTCAGTGAGCCGGTCAAGGTAGGTGCAGCGTTGCCGAACGAGGCGGTCAGGTCGCCAGACAGCATGTTAGCCCCGGAGTAGTTGTTGATGCCCTGTACCGCGTAGGTCACGCTGGCCGTTGGCAGTACGCGGCCAGCGGTATCGCCGGAGTAGTACACGACACGGCTTGGGTCATTGTTGGCACCAGTCTGGGACCACTCTCCGTAGTACACCTGTTGGTTGGCAACTTGTTTGAAATCGAAGTTGCCCAGTGTGGAGTGAGAGGGTGGCATCATCGCGGTAGTAATAGTGGAGACGCCATTGGCATCGGTGGCAGCCATACCTTTCAAACCGCTGAAAGCGACTTTAGTGCCGTTGTAAAAAGCCTTGACGCCAATGGCCGGTTGGCCAGCGGAGCCTGGGTGGTTGGTGGAGCCTGAGCCACTGGAACCGTCAACGACGATCGTGCCATCGTAACTTTGACCAGAAGAAGTGGCTGCTTGAGCAACGCCAGCCAGACCCAGAAGTGCCATTGCCAATACTGTGTAGTTGAAAGATTTCATTTCATCATCCATTGAGTGATTTAAATTAAGTCAACACGTCAAGCGTTTGCCAATTTCTTCTTAGCCTCCCATGCAATACCTCCAGGATTAAAAAGTAGCGGTGAAACCGAGCTTCAAAGTTCGACCCGGCGCAGGCATGGCCGAACGCGTCAGTGGGTCGATGTAATAAAGGTTGCTCAAGTTGGTGCCGGTTAACTCGATGGATGCGTCATCGGTCAACTTGTAGTTCACGTAGGCGTCATAAGTGACGATCTTGTCCCATGACATAGGCGTATTCAGGTAATAACTGACCATGGCGCTGTTGGGGTAGTTGTCATAAAACTTGTTTTCATGTTGGCGGTAATAAATAGCCCGTCCGCCCACTTCCAGCTTTCGATCAAGGAATCGCGCACCCAGACCAAGGTTGGCAGTCCACTCCGGCATTGCCATGCTCACCAGGTATCCGCCTACAAATCCGTCATCCACGCAGTTGGGGGTACTGCCGTCGGTGCTGACGGAGACAGCCGAGTTTTCATCGCAGACTCTGTTTTTCAGGACATGACCAATGCTCATGTCGGTGAAAAACCGTCCATTATCGTAGCGCCCTTGGAACTCCACACCCGAAGTGACCTGCTTTTCCAAGTTGCTGAAGCGCAGTTGTGGGTCGCGTTCGATCACGTTTTTGGTGGTGTTGTAGTAATAGCTCAGCTTGATGTCGGCGGTTTCGCTGCCCCCCCAGCCGGCCAGGTTATGGATGTAGGCGGCTTCATAGTTATGGGCATGCTCAGGCTTGAGGCCCCAGGGATTGACCGAGGAGGAGAAGCCAATGGTGCTTTCAAACATACCCGGGTAACGGATGGCCTCGCTGTAGCGAAGATAGACCCGGCCATTTTCCGAGGTGTAAAACGTGCCAGACAATGAGGGCGTCCAACCGCTGTCTTTCTGATGCTTGGCCGTTATATCTTTCTCGTAGCCTTCACCATTACCGCCTGCGCTGCAGGAAATAATATTTTCGCCTGCATTCAATCCGTTAATGCATGGATTGTTATCGCGTGAATAACCACCTTTGCCATCGCTCGCCCAATCTGCCCGGTGCTGAGTGTCCTGCACACGGGGTGTTTGTTGTTTGATTACGTCAATTATCTCCTGGCGCTCTGATTCCGGAGTATCAAACATATCCCAGAAAACTTTGTTGCTTGCAATTTGTCGATCGATGTCGGCTTGTAACTCGGCGTCGGTCAGTGTCTTTCGCGTGGTGTAATATACGCGACGTCCGGTTTCTTCAAACTGCGTTGTTATTCCGCTCTTATCCTGAGCACTTTTCAAATAATCATCAAATGCCCAATAAGACGAATAACGCATCCCCGCCTCAAACTTGGCGAAGCTCACGGGACGCCAGTCGAACTTGAAGTTGTATTCCTGCTCTTCACGGCGGCCGGCGCGAGGGTACATGCGCAACGTGTCACTGATGATGGGGTCGTAATAGTTGTCGTTCGAGCCCAACTTTTCATGCTGGTAGCTACCACCCAGCGTCAGATCGAGGCTGTCGAGCAACTTGAACTTGTTGCTTGCGGTCAGGCCGATACGATCATGCTTGGAGTTGGCTAGGGCGGTATTACGGTACACCGGGTCGGCGAGGGTGGTTTGATTGGGGACGCCGCCGCTGCTGTAGGTATCGCTGCGGGTGTTGGTCATCCACAGGTTGGAATAGAAATCCACCCACGGGTTTCCCTCGGGCTTGAGGTTGTATTCCAGGTTGTAGGCTTTGCTTTGCACATGGCTCAACGGCCACTGCGGCACGCCGTTGGTGGCGGCGTCGTAAGTTGTGCCGGGTTTAAAGAACGAGATCCGTGATGGCAGGATCTCGCCATACAGCGCATCGGTGTCGCGGTAGCCGAACTCCAGGGACTGGTTTTCATCGATCTTGAATTTGGCCTTGCCCAGCCAGGACTCCATCTTGCTGGAGGTGTTGGGGACTTCATCGCCCGGTTTGTAGATGGTCGCGAGGTTGGGAATGTAATCAAACTGTCCGTTGACTTGCTTTCCACTGGAGTAGAAGTCGCTCTTGTTCTTGCCCGCGTAGTGGTTACCTTTTTCGCGAAAGGCGTAGGCGGCCAGCAGTTCGAATTTTTCCTGGCGGGTGGCCAGTGCCAGGCGGTAGGCGGAGTCATCGCTGGACAGCAGCTTGTTACTGCTGCTGGTGCGTGGGTGTTTGTACAAAGAGTGATCGTAATAGCCCCTGATAGGCGAGTATTCATAGCCGGGGCTGGGCATTTGTCCGGTCATCAGCGTCGGCAGTTTGGGCGACACCGAGTTGTTGCTGCCTTCTACTTTAAGTTCGCCACCATATTCCTGGTCCTGCTTGAGCACGTCGTCGACGTTCAGGGTGCTGGCCACCACCGCGCCGCCGATGCCGCTATAGACGTTGCGCTCCAGGTTCGGGCCCTTTAACACCTTGATGCTACCGATCAGGTTGGGGTCGATGTAGTTGCGGTTGTTGGCGCCCATATAGCCGCGATAAGCGGTGATTGCCTGCTCGGTGCCGTCGATGGTCAGCGGCACGCGCCCCGGGCCCTGGATGCCGCGGATGTTCGGGTCCAGCGCGCCGCTGTTACGCGAATCGCCGCTGTAGACGTTCAGCATGCCCTTGAACATATCGGCGGGGGCCGCGCCTTTGTAACGTTCGATCTGCTCTTTGCCGGCGTAGACCGTGGAGATGTCCTGGTCGTAGACGTCGTTGTAGCCCTTTTCGTCGCGCGACTGTTTGCCTTCCATGCCCAGCACATAGGTGGGGTGCAGGTCGCCAGGCAGGATGCCGGCCGAGTTCGGCCCGGGTTGTACCTGGATGATCGGGCGGTCGGACGGGCCGCCGAGGCTGTAGGTGACACCTTGATTGGCCAGCAATGTTTGCAACGCTGCGTCCAGGGACAGGCGACCCTTGACCGGGTTGCCGTAGCTGTTGGTGAAGTCGTTGCTGCCCAGGTAAAGCTCGACACCGGCCTGGCGCGCCAGCAGCACCAAGGCCTGATCCAGGGCCAGGGTAGGCACGTCGAAATTATGTACAGCAGTGGCCGGGGCGTGCGCTGCACTGGCGGCTGGGGCTGCCCGCACCGGGCTGATGGTCGCGGCATCGGCGACCAGCGCAATGGCGGCCAACCGAATTCCCAGGCTCAACCGGGTGCGTTTTGTTGCCCTGCACTTTTTGTTGTTCTCTTGCGTCTGCAAAACCGGCCTCACTAAAGTAAATAAGATTTATTCACATGTAGTAGAAACGGCCCAGCTGCAAAAACGCGATAGATCGTTATGATCTATGTTTAGAGTTTTTTATCTTATTTTTTAAGGTTGATCAGTAGATCAGTGTCAATCCAGGCAACTCGACAATCCGCCCATGGGCTTGCGCCACCAGATGCTTGAGCGCTTCGTCCAGGTTATCCAGGCGCATCACCGCACTGATTTTGACGTTGCGCAGCGCCTCACCTTTGACCAGCACCAGTCCAGGTCGATAGCGATTGATGCGGGCAGTGGCGTCGGCCAGGGACTCACGCTGGAACACCAGCCGTCCTTCCTGCCAACTGGCCAATTCCTCGGGGCTGGTGCTCAGCGGTACAAGGCCCGATTTCGGGCTGAAACGCAGGCTGTTGCCCTGCTCAAGCAATGCCGAGCCGGCGGCCTCATCGCGGCCGTGATCGGTCAGGTTGACCTCGACCCGGTGCTGCAATACGCCCACCCAGCCTTCGCGATCCTTGCCAATGCCCACTAGATAACGGGTGCCGCGTGCCGTGATATCGGCGCCGGGTGCCTGGACGGTGAAGGGGCGACGCTCCTGTTCATTCATCGGCGCAGGTGTGAATACGGCTTCGCCCTGGCTCAAGCGCACGCGCCGGGTCTGGTCGTCGTAGGCCAGGTTGAGAATGCTGTGGCTGCCCAATTGCACCTGGCTGCCATCGGCCAGGGTGATCTGGCGTACTTCGCCAAAGCCGGTGTGATAGTCGCTGTTCAGGGCTTGCACCCAGAAAGGTGGCGCCAACAGCATCCAACAGCCGATTGTCAGTGCGGCCAAGGCGCTGCCGCCGACAACCGGCATGCGCAGCCAGGCGGACCTCGGCGGGCGCTGGGGTTTTACATAACCGGGACGTTGCTTGAGCTGTGCGGTGGCCTGCCACGCACGATTGGCGCGCTCGGCGGCGGCGGCGTGCAATGGATCGGCAGCCAGCCAGTGCTCAAAGGCCTCGAGTTCACGTGCCGAAAGCTGTCCTTGGCGATGGCGCATCACCCAGTCGGCAGCTTTGCGCTCTACCGGGTCGATAGTCTGTGGGGAGGCGTTCACGGTTGGGTCTATTTACCTTTTGGCTCTTTGTCGTACACAAGGCTCAGCCCTCTTGGCCAGGTTCCAGCGCCCGACCAATCCTGGCCAGGGCCATTGCCATGTGTTTTTGTACAGAGCTTGTGGATATCCGTAAATAGCGCGCGGTCTCTTTGTGCGTCATGCCCTCGACACGGCAGAGCATAAATACGTCGCGGGTACGGGCAGGCATGCGCTCAAGCAGGCTTTCCAGGTGTTCCAGTTCGAGTGCGCCGAGTGCCTGTTCTTCAGGGCAACTGGTCTCATCGACCAGGGTGGCGAAAAAGGCCGTGGGGTCGTTGTCATAGCGCTTTTCACCAAAGCGGCGGTGATGGTCGATCATCAGGTTGTGCGCCACCCGAAACAGATAGGACGGTGCGCACAGCACGCGTTCCAGGCTCTCCAGCTGGGCGATGCGCAAAAATGTGTCCTGCACCAGGTCGGAGGCCAGGCTGGGGGAGCACTTCTTGCGCAACAGGTAACGATGCAACGCAGGGGCGTGTTGAGTGAACAGTTTTTCCAGCACGGCGGCACTTTCCTATGCTCGGGCAGAACCGGGGAGGGCGAGTATAATGAGAGTCGTTCTCATTAATCCAGTAAAACTCCGCACTGAGTTTTCCACAGGCAAAAAAACACCCCGGCGGTGCAGGCTCTTGGGAGCGCTGCACCCGACCGGGGTGTTTGTTACAGCAGGCTATGCGCCTTTGCGGATCAGCCGTTCTGGCGGATACCGGCTACCAGCCAAGGCTGGTTTTCGCCTTGCGGACGTTCCATGTTCCAGCTTTCGCTGAACACTTCGCCCTGGTCGAAGCGCGAAGTCTTCGACACACCGCTGAAGGTCAGGGTGGCGATGGTCTTGTCGGCGCGGTCATCCACACCTTCCAGTTGCACACGCAGGTCGTCGATGTAGGTCGACTGGAATGCGTCGCCCAGTTCGGCACGTTCGCGCTTGAGGAACTCCAGCAATTGCGGGGTCACGAACTCGGCGATCTTGTCCATTTCGTTGGCGTCCCAGTGTTGCTGCAGGGACTGGAAGTGGTTGCGGGCCGCTTCGACGAAACGCTCTTCGTTGAACCAGGCTGGCGCGTTGATCACCGGACGAGCGGCAGCAGCAGGTGCCGCCGAGCCGCCGAAGATCGAACCCATGGCAGGCTTTTGCTCGAACACTTCACGCTGCATCGGCGCGCCGGCTGGAGCCAGGTGCTCCTGCTGCTTGCGGCGACGGGCGGCGATAAAGCGGAAGATCACAAAGGCGATGACCGCCATGATCAGGATGTCGAAGATCTGCATGCCCTGGAAGCCGCCGCCCATGAACATGGAAGCGAGCAGGCCACCGGCAGCGATACCGGCCAGAGGGCCCAACCAGCGCGAAGCACCGCCGGCCTTGGCAGCAGCGCCTGCGGCACCGGCTGCACCCGCGGTAGCAGCCGCTCCGCCCATGCCGCCAGCGGCGGGGGCCATTTGGCTGGTCTGATGGCTCGGCGCTGCGCCGGAGCTTTTGCCGCCACCAAAGCGTTTGGCGTTGGCGTCGAGGCTCATCGTCAGGCCGATGCACAACGCCATGGCGATGCTAAGAAAACGTTTCATAAAGGGAATTCCCATTTGTGGATTGCACGCGCGCCATGTTGCACAGGTGTACTGACAGTGGCTAGCGACATAATGTTTCGGGCTTTTGCGTAAGGCCTAATCCGAATGCTCCGTAGGAGGTATTCGTACACAGTGTAGGAGCGAGCTTGCTCGCGAAAAACCCTAAGACACCACGTTCATTCAGGATGCCCGCGTTATCGTTGACGATCTTCGCGAGCAAGCTCGTTTAGACCGCTTCAAGCTTGGCGTAACCCATCATCAGCCACTTGCTGCCTTCAGCGAAGTTCACCTGCACGCGGGCCTGGGCCCCGGCGCCTTCGAAGTTGAGGATCACCCCTTCGCCAAAGATCGCATGCCTGACCTGCTGGCCAAGGCTGAACGGGGTTTCGGGAATTTCCGAACCGGCAAACATACTGCTGGAATTCTGTTGCTGGCCCCCGCCGAACGGCCGGCTGACGCTGTTGGACAAGCGTACTTCCTGAATCAGCCCCTTCGGCACTTCCCGTACGAAACGCGACACCTTGTTGTAGGTCTCGCTGCCATACAGGCGACGCGTCTCGGCGTAGGTCATCACCAGGTTCTGCATCGCCCGGGTAATCCCAACGTAGGCCAGGCGGCGTTCTTCCTCAAGGCGACCGGGCTCTTCCAGGCTCATCTTGTGCGGGAACAGCCCTTCTTCCATGCCCACCAGGAACACGTAGGGAAACTCCAGGCCCTTGGCACTGTGCAGCGTCATCAACTGCACGCTGTCTTCGTGTTCGTCGGCCTGGGTATCGCCGGCTTCCAGCGATGCATGGCCGAGGAACGCCGCCAATGGCGACAGGTCGGCATCTTCCTCGCTGTTCTCGAACGCGCGGGCGGCGCTGACCAGTTCCTCAAGGTTTTCTACCCGAGCCTGGCCTTTCTCGCCTTTTTCCGCTTCGTGATAAGCGATCAGGCCCGACTGCTCGATCACCGTCTGGGTCATCAGGTGCAGCGGCATTTCCAGGCACTTGGCGGCAAGGTTGTCGATCAACTCGACAAACCCGCCCAACGCCCCGGCAGCGCGACCTGTCAGGCCTTTATTGACGATCAGCAGACGCATGGCCTCCCACATCGACACATCGCTGTGCCGTGCGTGTTCGCGGATCGCCTCGACGGTTTTCTCGCCAATGCCCCGCGCCGGTACGTTGATCACCCGCTCCAGCGCCGCATCGTTGCCGCGACCTTCCAGCAGGCGCAGGTAGGCCATGGCGTTCTTGATTTCCGCACGTTCGAAGAAGCGCTGGCCGCCATAGATGCGGTACGGGATGCGCTCGCGCAGCAAGGCCTCCTCGAGTACCCGCGACTGGGCGTTGGAGCGGTACAGAATGGCGATATCGCTACGGGCCAGCCCGGTTTTCAGGGCGCTTTCAATGGTTTCCACCACGTAGCGCGCTTCGTCGTGTTCGTTGAAGGCCGCGTAGAGGTTGATCGCCTCGCCTTCGCCGCCGTCGGTCCACAGCTCCTTGCCCAGGCGCCCGGTGTTATTGGCAATCAAGGCGTTGGCGGCCTTGAGGATCCCGGCGGTGGAGCGGTAGTTCTGCTCCAGGCGAATGGTCTCGGCATCCGGGAAGTCGTCGGAATACTGGTAGATGTTCTCGATTTTCGCGCCGCGCCAGCCGTAGATCGACTGATCGTCGTC
>Ga0265296_1000653_pt1 | contig 48691 bp, 45 predicted proteins | sample MunlanPumphouse1_FD_189073 | JGI IMG/M metagenome (GOLD analysis project Ga0265296, IMG submission 189073) | Groundwater microbial communities from a municipal landfill in Southern Ontario, Canada - Pumphouse #1 | ecosystem: Environmental > Aquatic > Deep subsurface > Groundwater | place... | reverse complement strand
CGGAAAGATCTTGCCCGGCATCATGCCGGCAAATGATACAAAACCGGCCTCCTCTCCAGGGGAAAACCGGGTGAGAAATAGACTCTCTCCCACAACAGCACGTTTCAGCCCGGAGATAACGCCCCCTTTAAGCTGGCTCTCCATCCTGAATGAACCGGTCATGTTCACCATGGCTCCCGCTTCTGCAAAGATTCCTTCGCCTTTGACCAGATCGATCTTAACCATCTGGAGGTTGTCACCAATAATTTCGTGTTTCATAATATTCCTTAAAAATACATTCTCCGGAAAAGGAGAAATGTGTTTGGGATTTTCAAGCCTGTCCTGGTGATGAGTGAATCGTCAGGATAACCCTTAAGATGCATACGGACAAGTCTATGCTATGTCCAAATTGCTCTCAATAACCCTCATGTTTGTCGTTTGTATGCTTGCTTTTACCGCAGGATGTAGCCAGCCAGCAGCCAAAACGGTCGTGACACCCACCGTCACGATTGCCGTACCCGACAGCGGTGCCACCCAGAAGGCGTTCAATGCAATTCCGCAGGCACCGCTCAACGCGTCCGAGACCGCGGATATCCTCTACCTTCAGGAAGCAGAAAAATTCGATCGCGACCTCAATAATGCTCTCTATGGCATGCACAATGATCTTCCGGTATTTCTGCACATCGCCAACGCAGCTCAAGTCTACATGGTAGCCGACAATGTGATCCTCCAGCGATATGGGATACCCAATCCGGAAAAAGATGCCGTGGGGTCATTCACCAACCCGGTGCTGCAGCAGATGTACAATACCGATATCAATTCCGGGCTGTCATCAGCAATAGATGCACTCAAATACAGCACCACGTTCGAAGATATGCACATTGCCGATCTCCAAGCTGCAATCGGGCGTACTGACAACAACGATCTGCAGTTCATTTACCGGCAGGAACTCGCATCCTCGCGTAATAATCTCCGCGCCCTCAACCAGTGGATCACCGCGTACGGCGGAACATACACGCCAACGTATATCACGAAGAGCTACTACAATGAGATTATCAGCACACCGGCCGAGCAGGTGCCGGTGAAATAATTTTTTTGATTTTTTTCTGTACGACCGGCAAAGATTTTTCCCTAAAATAGTTACCCATGACAGGTCCGGTGCTTCGGTCGGAGGCATGTTCACAACATCAAGTGCACTATCGATCTCCAGCAGCTTTCGACCTTTATCAAAAATAGGATCCTACCTGAGCCCTCTGCTTCAATCATTCTTGCGTGTCTTTTTTCCCGCCCTCGTTAAAAACAATCATTAATACCTTAACACAACCAAACTTGTGCAGATGAACGGCACAAAACTTGCCGGCGGACCAACCCAAGACGAAATCATGGCGGTCTCCTTATTCAAACTGGGACTGCTCAACACTGACATCGTTCTTGAGATTGGCTGCGGCACCGGCAAGGTCTCGGTCGCGATGGCAAAAACCGTAAAAAAAGTCTACTCGCTTGACAAGCGGTCAGAGGCAGTCTCGCTAGCAACGGAAACCGCACGGAATGCCGGGGTGCATAATATTGAATTCTTTTGCAGGGACGCGATGGATTTTCTCAAAAACGATCAAGTGTTTGACTGTGCCTTTCTCGGGGGCACCCGGCATCTTGCAGAGATCCTTCCGGTGCTGGTAAAGAAAGTAAAACGGACGATCGTGATCAATGCGGTCATGGTGAGTACGCTCGAATGTGCAGTAACTACCCTGAAAGGACTCGGGCTTTTCACTGAGGTTGTCCAGGTACAGGTCTCGCGGTCGCATGATATTGCAGAAAGTATCATGTTCAAACCCATCGATCCGGTCTATATTATTGTCGCACGGGGTGCAGCGTGCTCATAGGACTTGGACTTGGTCCGGGAAATCCCGAGCTTTTAACTCTGCGGGCAGTCAGGCTTCTCAAGGAAGCCGACACGGTATTTGTTCCGGGACATATCGCCCACGATCTCGTTGCCCCGTATCGCGAACCGGTAGTGCTGGACTTTCCCATGACCAATGACGAGATGAAGATCCGCAGGTGTCTTGTAGCGAATGCAGGTAAGATCGCTCCCGTGGCAGACAATGGTCTTGCAGTTTTTGGTATTCTTGGCGATCCAAACTTCTTCTCAACATTCTCACGTCTCTGTGCAGTCATTGCTGAGACCCACCCGAAAATTGAGTTCCGGACGGAACCAGGCATCAGCTCCATCACCGCATTTGCAGCCGCGGCCGGCATTCCGGTCAACAGTAGTTTTTCCGTATCTGACGGGTCAACGCAGAAAGCCGGTATTTTCTTAAAAGTCCGGAGACCACGGAAGAAAGCCGCGGAACTGCGATCTGAAGGGTATAGTGATTTTGTGTTAGTCGAACGGATGTTCTTTCCCGATATGAAAATATACCGTAACGAGGATCTTCCTGCCGAGAGCGATTACATGAGCGTGATGTATGCCAGGAAATAATCAGAAGATGGTGATCTGGTTTGTCGGGGCCGGTCCTGGCGATCCCGAATTGATCACGGTGAAAGGAAAAGCCCTGCTCGATCGGGCTGACGTGCTGCTCTTTGCGGGATCCCTTGTCAATCCCGCTCTTGTTGCTTCAAGTCCTGCTGCGGAGAAAGTGGACAGCTGGGGCATGCACCTCGATGATATGGTCACTCTCATGGCCGACCGGGTGCGGAAAGGAAAGACGGTAATCAGACTCCATTCTGGCGACCCGGCCCTATATGGTTCGATCGTCGAACAGATTGCAGAACTTCACAAATTAAATATCACGGTCCAGATAGTTCCCGGAGTATCTTCAGTCTTTGCCGCTGCTGCGGCCCTGACTACCGAGTTCACTCCCCGGGGTGTCTCGGAGACGTTGATCATCACCCGCCCGGCAGGAAAAACACTCGAAAAGGATTATATTGCCGAACTCTCGCAGTACCCGGCCACCATGGCGTTTTTCCTTGGCAGTGAGCATTTTTTCGATATTACGGAGAAACTGGCATGTCCTCCGGAGACCCCGGCTGCGGTGATCTTCCACGCGTCATGGCCTGACCAGCAGGTCATCTGCGGTACCGTTGCCGATATTGCGCAGAAAGCACAGGTAGCCGGAATCACAAAATCGGCCCTGCTCATTGTGGGAAAAGCCGTCAAAGGTACAGAGTCCGGTTACCAGCGATCGCATCTCTACTCATGACTGACACTGTTGTTATTACGTTTCCCTACTCCCGCTCCGAAGCAGAACGCATCGCTACATTTCTTGGAGCCGATGTTGTGGAATACAACCCGGATATTTTTACTACCGTTTTTGCCGGCAGGAAACGGATTGTTGCCCTGATGTCAATGGGTATTGTTGTGCGGAAGATTGCACCCCTGCTGGATGATAAATGGACGGATCCGGCTGTTGTTGTTGTGAGCCCGGATCTCCGTTATGCAATACCCGTTCTGGGAGGTCATCATGGAGCCAACGAACTCGCTAAGGAGCTCGCGGGACTCGAAATGCAACCGGTAATCACAACTGCAACGGAGTCCCGGGGCCGGGATTCTGTTGAGACTATTGCGGAGCGGACGGGTAAAGAAATTCTCAACCGTGACTCAACCCGGCAGGTAAATGCCGCTCTCCTGAATGCAGATATCCCGGTTCATGCTGTGCAGGGACCTGCAATCGTACTCGCCGGCCCGGACGTATCTATCCTCTTAAAAAAAGGAGAATTTACTGTCGGCATCGGATGCCGGAAAGGTGTCGGGTCTGATGAAGTTGTCGAGGCAGTTCGTGCAGCTCTTGCTGAGAATACAATTGCAGAAGCGGATGTTCTCGTGTACGCAACAACAACTCAAAAATTCAACGAATCTGGCCTTGTCGAAGCGGTCGGGATACTTTCTGGCAATTTAATATTCATTGACGACGATACCATAAACGCACAGGCAGGGACTGGTCCTTCGCGGGCATCAAAGATAGGTCTTCTCGGGGTTGCTGAGCCCTGCGCCCTTGCAACTTCGAAGAGAAAGACACTTATTATGACAAAAAAAGTTTACGGGAGAGTTACGGTTGCCATCGCACGCTGAATCATCGCAGGGAAGTCTTGCCATAGTCGGGCTTGGCCCGGGCAAGCGGGATTATATGACGGCACGGGCTCTCAAAGCCATTGCCGGCGCAGATTATGTGCTCGGGCACCACACGTATCTCGAACCCCTGGAACCATTACTGAAAGGCAAGACCATAATCAGCAGTTCCATGGGAAAAGAAGTGGACCGGGCACAACAGGCAATCGATCTTGCAAAAACCCATGCCGTAGCCATTGTATCCGGCGGCGATGCCGGAGTCTATGGTATGGCAAGTATTGTTCTTGAAGTGCTCGAACATTCCGGAACTGAAATCGAAGTCGAAATAATCCCCGGAGTCACCGCAGCAAATGCCGCTGCTTCGCGGGTCGGTTCTCCGCTCTCCGGTGATTTTGCCGTGATCAGCCTCTCCGATCTGCTCACTCCGCTCGAGATTATCGAGAAACGGCTCGATGCGATATTTTCAATCGGGATCCCGGTAGTCCTGTACAACCCGAAAAGCCGGGGCAGGCCACACAACTTTGCCCTCGCAGTCGAGCATGCGAGAAAATATCTCGGGGGCGAAACGCCAATTGCTATTGTGAAAAATGCCCTGCGTGAGAATGAAGAGACGATCATAACCACGCTTAAGGAGATCGAAGCACATGAACCTGCCATTGATATGCACACGACTGTAATCATCGGTGGCAGCGAGAGCAGGATATGGAGGATGGGAAACAATGTCAAAGGAATCATCACACCACGTGGATACCACCGCAAGTACGTATATTGATCCGGGTGCCGACACACGGGAAGGCTATGCCATCTCACAAAAATCCCGGACGCTCGCCCGGCAACAGGTGGGAAACACTACGGTCGAAGATCGCATAAAACAGCGGTGCTCAATTGCTGTTGGCGATTTTTCTATGGCGGATTTACTCCGGTTTGGACATGATCCCATTCCTGCCGCAATCAAAGCCCTGAAAGCCGGTGCGCCCATAATTACCGATATCCGTATGGTGCAGGTAGGCATCCAGAAGAAAGGACATACAAGTGAAGTCATCTGTGCGCTCGATTATGGTGCGGATATCGTAAAGGAACGGGGCATTACCCGAAGTTCCGCCGGGTTCATTGCGTTAAAAGAGCGTCTGCCCGGTTCCATTGTCGTAATCGGCAATGCACCATCTGCCCTGCTCATGCTCTGCGAATTTGTAAAAGAGGGCATCCGTCCGGCAGTGATTATCGGCACACCCGTTGGTTTTGTGAATGCAGCCGAATCAAAAGAAGTCCTGCGGACAATTGATATCCCGTCCATCTCCAATGAAGGTACCCGGGGCGGCACTCCGGTTGCAGTCGCTGCAATCAACGAGTGCATCACGATTTTTATTGAAGGCGCAAAAAAATGAGGGATCCGGTCACCGGTTTTGAATATCCTGCCGAATGGGTAAAACGGTGTGCTGTTCCGGCACAGCTCCTGCTTGCAGAGCAGGGACTGGCGGTTCTCACCTCATCGGGAACGGTCCTCCGCCGCGGGTTCACTACAGGAACAACTGCGGCTGCAGCATGTAAGGCCGCCATCCTCTCACTTTCCGGTACAGCTATCTCATCTGTTTCTCTGCAAATACCCTGTGGGCTTACGGTTGAAGTAGATGTGGATGCACACTCGGGCAAATCTTCGTGTAAAAAATTTGCCGGTGATTATCCCTCAGATGTGACTGCCGGCGTGGTTATTGTTGCTGAAGCAATCCCCAGACCGGAGGGAATCCATCTCGAACCCGGTGAAGGTATTGGCCGCTTCATCCGCGATACCCCCCGGTACCACAAAGGGGAACCGGCAATCAGTTCACCTTCTATGGACTGCATCATGCAATCAATCAAAGAGGCCATGGACGAGACCGGACTTTCCGGAGTCCTGGTGAAACTCCATATCCCTGAGGGAGCAGATGTTGCCAAAAAGACCCTGAACTCCCGTGTCGGTGTGGAGGGGGGCATCTCCATTCTCGGAACAACCGGGCTTGTCGAACCGTGGGACGATCATCTTGAAGAATCGGTCTGCGGTCAGGTATCTTCAGCTAAGAACCCGGTAATCACAACCGGGAGAATTGGTCTGCGATATGCCCGCCTGCTTTACCCGGAGCATGAAGTGATTCTTGTCGGCGGAAAAATTGGCGAGGCACTGGATGCAGCACCGGGAGCAGTGATCCTTTGTGGCTTACCGGCATTGATCCTCCGCTATATCAATCCGCAGATACTTGACGGTACCGGGTACGCAACGGTGGAAGAATTTGCTGTATCGCCATTGTTTGAACCGGTCATGCACGCTACTCTTGCCGGTTTTAAAAAAGAGCGACCGAAGGTTCATGTTGTGCTCGTGGACCGCAAAGGTGCAGTAATAGGAGAAAGCCCATGATAATTATTGGCGTAGGCTGCGGGCCGGGTATGCTCACTGAGCAGGCTATCCGGGCGATCGAACGTGCAAAAAAAATCTATGGCTCTGACCGGGCAATTGAGATTGCGCGAACTTTTATTTCACCGGGATGTGAAGTCAGAACGATTGATGATTTCAAATCACTTCACCAGTTGCCGGAGGATACCGTAGTTCTGTCGACCGGGGATCCGATGCTTGCCGGGCTCGGGTACCTTTCCGGCACCGTTATCCCCGGCATATCTTCGCTTCAGGTTGCGGCTGCCCGGTTGCATATCCCATTAGCCCGCATTGCGGTTGTCGTAGCACATGGAAAGGGGCATGAGAAGGGGATGTCAGAAACTGTTGAAGAAGTGCAGCGGGGAAAAATTGTGTATCTCCTTGCTGATCCAAAATTCGATGTCGCGGAATTGTATCGTCGCCTGCTGGCGCTTGACTGTCGTCCGCTTCGGATAGCGGTCTGCGAGAACCTTGGGTATCCGGACGAGCGCATTGAGAAAGGAGAAATCGCAGTGCCTCCTGTGCCAAAAACGGATCTTTATTCGTTGGTGATTGGTAATTTTTAAAAATTATTTGTGGACCTAATTTTCCTACTCCAATAATTATTCCGGGAACTCTTGAAAAATCCTGACGAATACATCTAAGAAATCCCTCAATATGGGCCATTTCTACCCCCCAAAAAAAGGAGTTAACTGCAATCGAAAAAACCCCTAATCCGGGCATTTTGCGGACTTTGTTTTCTGTATCTCTCCAATATGGGCTCAGATTATGTGAAAATAGACCCCTGTTCGATCGAAAACTCCTGGAGTATTTGCATGAACAGGGGGTCCGGAGCACATCAAAGAAACATAAGATTTGGGCAATTTGCCTGTTAAAAAAAGATACACTATTCTGAGCCTTTTACGGGCTCCAATTGCCAGTTTTCCGATCCAGTTTTCGGATTTATAGGAAGGGGTGTCAACCTCACGAAGAAATAACGATTAAAACACTTTTTTTCAAAAAATAAGCGTTTTACATCGAATAAAACCTGTTAAAATAGCGGGCTTCTGTTGGTCACTATTTTTAGCACATATTTCAGGTGATTTTTTGAAAGAAACTGCCTGCAAATGCCCTTGGCTGCCTGCTATTGCGTTCACGTCGGAGAATTTAGGTTTTTTAAGGTTTTTGCGGGTTGGGAATAATTCTGATTTGGGGTGAATGTGTGTACATATTTTGCCGAAAAATAATTTCCCGTTTTTTCTCACACGCCATAAAATTTAAGAAATCTTTTTGGTTGGTAATTATTTTCAAAAATTTGTTTTCAGGAATTATTGCTTTGGAATACTGCCCCCCAAACAACAAAGCTTTTTCCCGTAGGATTTGATATTGAAGTGAGGAAGGAGTGCATCTATGGATAAAGCAACAAAAATGCAGTTAAGCGTCATGTTCTTTGTGATCGGTTTAGCGATGATAATCATGCAGGATCTAAAACGGTTGGATACTATCAACCTCGGATTTTCCCTGCCATTCGCTATTATGTTTTACATCGGCCTGATTTTCATGGTTATCGGGTATTATATCAAATAAACAGATACCATCCCGCAGCTGAATACCGGTAAAAGAAAACTATCTCTTCTTTTTGTTCCCGCCTTCTGTGGTCTCCGGTTTTTTCTCTGGACTTACCTTAATCTCGCACTGGCGATCCCCCGTGCACATTGACCGGACATACCGTGCCGAGTAATCTTTCTTTAAAGAGGGAACTGTCATGAGCGTAAAAGCCATACACCGGGGAAACGTGTGCTCCCCTTTTGCACCGGTCTCATTTCCCTTGTCGAGGAACGGACAGCGTTTGATTACAATAACGGAACCCTCATCCGACACATCAATCGTTTCACTCTTGTAGTCCGGGCCAAAGAGGATTATCATAACTGTACGCATACTCTCTGCCAGATCGTTTGCATTCTTCACAGGCAACCCGAGATCCTTTACAATAGAAACAGCCCTGCGGGAGAGTTCGATCCAGATCTCCCGCTCGATCTCATCATATTTTTCTCCCAGCACCTTTCTGAATGCCACATCGTATAGTGCAGGAATCCGTGCAGCGCTGTCAGCCGCAAGCCGCCACTTGACATCATCGGGAATGGATTTGAGGTCAGGCACTGGAGCAACTCCTCAGGTACTCGTGTATGGGAAATTGGATTATTTCAATTATTGTCTTGCTGCATTTTTTCGTGCAATAGTATTCAGCATCATTATGAAGCAACAGAATAATGGTTTTTTGAACAACGGATAAACTCCTCGCTCTCCAGTGCCTTGACAATCCGTAAAATCCGGTCAGGATCCTCAGTGAATGTTGCTGCGATTTCATCCATTGTCAGGTTTGGCGTGGCTAAAAGTAACGCTATAATCCTGCCACGAATCCTGCGATCCGATCCTTCAAAAGGAGCCTGTTTTGTGTAATGGGCACTTTTCCGGTTTGGATTTGCTATGATTTTTTTAAGCGCTGTCCCGAGATCCATTAATGCCCAGTACCATACCCGGGGATTATCATTGAACAGGGCTTTCTCAACGAGAGGGAGGATTTCTGTATCGTTGACTCTATCTGCGTCAGAAAAAAAGAAGTGGATGAATACTCTCCGGATGTTGGTCTCGATAAACACTACCGGCATGTTAAAGGCAAATGCACAGATCGATGAAGCTGTTGCCCTGCCGATGCCGGGAAAGGTCGCAAGTGTTTCAACATCGGCGGGAAGTATTCCGTTATATTCATTCACCACCCTCTGTGCACATTTCTGTAAAGATATGGCCCGCCGGTTATACCCCATTCCCTGCCACACGGTCAGGATATCAGCAAGTGGAGCTTGTGCAAGTGTTGAAAAATCCGGAAAGGCGGAGAGAAAAGCCGGATACTTGACTAAAACCCGCTCAACCTGCGTCTGCTGGAGCATGATCTCTGATACGAGAATTTTGTAAGGATCCGTTGTATCGCGCCACGGCATCGGGCGGCCATGACGAGAATAATAGTCAAGTACCATCTGCCGGAATTCTGAAATCCTGGTGTCCTCATCAAATTTTTGAGAAAAGATCCGGCCATCATCATCCAGTGTTGCCTGACATGCAATTTTTTTGGTTTTCATGGGTCAGCCGGGTGATTCTTGTGTCTTACAATGTACGGGAACCTGAATGATAATCATTCAGATGATGACAAACCAGAATCGGTTGCCATTTTTTGGTCTGGGGATATTTCAGGTATATTGGAACCCCGCGGCGAGTTCATCACACCTAAATGCGTTTGAACATCGTATCCAGATCTGTGCGGCTGAACCGGATAATTGTCGGTCTGCCATGAGGACAGGTGTACGGATTCTGGGTGAGCCGGAGCTGGTTTACAATCCGTTGGCATTGCTCCCGTGTGCAGACGGTGCCCGCCTTGATTGCCCCCCTGCACGCGATCACCCGGGTAATCCGCTCCCGGTTATTCACTGAACCGGTTGCGGCATCATTGACCAGATCGCTGATGATCTCATCGATAATTTTTGTCTCTTCCATCCGCCCCAGTACAACCGGGATTGCACGGACAATGAACGAGTCCCCGCCAAACTCTTCTAAAATAAACCCTTCCTGTGCAAGAGAAGGGAGCAGATCCTTAATGATGAACGCCTCTTTTGGTGTTTTGTGGAGGATGACAGGCCAGATCAGTTCCTGCGAATAATGCTCCCCTTTTAACCGGAGCAATACCTGCTCGTAGAGGATCCGTTCGTGGGCCGCATGCTGGTCAATAATCACCAGTTCATCGGTATCGGTTCGCCCGAGAATGTAGATTCCACCAAATTCGCCAATGACTTCAATTGCCGGAAGTTTTGATGGAACGGTGGGGATCCCCGTCAACAGCTCGGTCTGCCGGAGCCGCTGCTCGGAATCAATAGTTCCCGCATGGGTGGATTCACTTACTCCGGATGATGCAGATTCGGAAATTGGGTATGTATAGACCGGTTGTTTGTCAGTCGCAACGGGCAGGGATACCGGTACCTGTTTCGGGGCTTCCGCCACAGGAATAAGATCCTGGCTGAGCAAAGCATCCGACACTGTTTTACGGATTGCATCGGCAATTTCTTTTTCCCGTGATAGGCGCACCAGTTTTTTTGTAGGATGAACATTTACATCGACCAGTTCGGTATCGATCTGGAGAGAAAGAAATGCAATCGGAGACCGGTCCTTTGCGAGCAGGGTACCATACCCCGTTTTAACTGCACCGTTGATGAGAGTAGATGAGATGAAGCGCCCGTTAATTATTACAAGCATCCGTGCAGTATCTTTTCGTGAGAGGGATGGCTGCGAAATATAACCGGTGATGGTCATAAAAGGATAAGCAGCATCGATAGGAAAAAGGTGCTTCACCATATCAGCACCAAACAGGCGTGCGATGGTGTCGAGAGGACGTGTTGAACGGTCAGTCACCATCTGCTCATTGTTGTTATAGAAAAGACGGAATGAGATATCCGGATGGGAGAAACAAATCCCTTCCATGAGCGTGTGGATATGGGCAAGTTCCGTGTTTATACTTTTTAAAAATTTTTTACGGGCCGGCGTGTTAAAGAAGAGATCCTCAACGAGAATGCTGGTGCCTTCCGGTGCACCGATTCCCGTATGCTCTTTTACCGTTCCCCCGACAATCACCATTTTTGTACCGGCCTCCGCACCGGAATCTTTCGGTTTTGTGATCAGGGTCACGCGGGATACCGATGCAATACTGGCGAGTGCCTCACCGCGGAATCCGAGTGTACGAATGGTGTCCAAATCTCCAATACCGGCAATCTTACTCGTTGCATGAGGCACAAATGCGAGCGATGCATCCTGCGGCGACATCCCGCACCCGTCATCGATGATCCTGATGCTGGTAATCTTTCCGTCCGATGCAGAGAGATCGATACGAACAGAGCGGGCCCCGGCATCAATGGCATTCTCGACAAGCTCTTTGACAACCGAAGCCGGGCGCTCGACAACTTCCCCGGCTGCGATCTTATTGACCGTTGATTGATCAAGGACGTGGATAACAGGTTTGCTCTGCTCGCGGGTCATGGATTTTCCTTACGGTCTATGGTTTTTTTGAGTTCAGCAATTTTTGCAAGTGCCTGCATGGGGGTCATCTCATCCGGGTTGAGACGGGAGAGTGCCCGGAGCGTGGGGTGTTCTGCGGGAATGCTTCTCTCGGCACTATCATCGACAAGGAGAATCTGCGTATAGCGCTGGGGGCGGGTACCGGCAGGGACTGCCTGGTTCATACTCTCTGAAAGCAGCACCTCTGCCCGCTCGGTAACTTTTTTCGGAATACCGGCAAGCCGGGCTACATGGATACCGTAACTCTTATCGGTTGCACCGGGAATAAGTTTTCGTAAAAAAACCACTTCTTCCTGTGTCTCTTTGACGGCAAAGTGGTAATTTTTCACCCGTTTGAGTTGTTCTTCCATGGCGATGAGTTCATGGAAGTGCGTGGCAAAAAGCGTCTTTGGTCCTGTTGTTGCTTTCCCGTGAAGGAACTCAAGCACAGATTTTGCAATCGAGCACCCGTCCACCGTACTCGTCCCTCTGCCGATCTCATCGAGAATCACCAGGCTCTTTGACGTGAAGTTGTTGAGGATATTTGCCAGTTCAAGCATCTCGACAAAAAACGTACTCTGCCCGCTTGCAAGATCATCAAACGCCCCGACCCGGGTAAAAACACGATCGAGGATGCCAATGCTGGCATGACGGGCGGGAACAAAACTTCCGGCCTGTGCCATGATGCAGCAGAGAGCTACCGTACGCATATACGTGGACTTACCGGCCATGTTTGCACCGGTGATGATCATGATCTGCGTCTTACTGCCCGAGAGTTCGGTATCGTTAGGCACGAACCCTCCCGCAACACCCTGTTCAACTACCGGATGACGCCCGTCACGGATCATGATGGTATCCCCGTCATTGAGCTGCGGGCGTACATAGTCACGGGTCTGTGCAGCTTCTGCAAGTGCTGCTGACACATCAAGAGTTGCAATTCCTGCGGCAATTGACTGGAGGGCATCGACCTGCTTTTTTAGGGTTTCTATAAGTGAAGTATAGAGTTCCCGTTCGAGCGCCAGTACCCGCTCATCTGCGTTGGTGATGAGGGTTTCTTTTTCCCTGAGTGCAGGAAGCGTATACCGCTCTCCCGTTGCGGTTGTCTGCTTGCGTTCATAATGCGCAGGAACAAGATGGAGATTGGGTTTGGTGATATCGATATAGTAACCGAAAATCCGGTTGTACCCGATCTTGAGCGATTTAATTCCCGTCAGTTCCCGTTCCTTTGCCTGCAGTTCAACGATCCAGTCCTTGCCGGAATGCAAAACGACCGTGATCTCATCGAGTGCGGGGGAATATCCGCGCCGGATTACGCCACCGTTTCGGGCAATCACCGGGGGTTCGTCCACGATAGCTCTTCGTATAAGATCGATAATCTCCGGAAGATCCCTGCACTGCCCGAGCGCTTCTTGCAATAACGGGGGAAGGCCTTTGTTCACGTATTCTTCTAATGGCTTCCTGAGTTCCGGCAGTGTCTGGAGTGAATCTGCAAGTGCCTGGAGATCCCGTGGCCCGGCATTTCCGTATGCGATCCGTGCGGCGATCCGTTCGATGTCGGTGACACGGGTAAGATGGGAACGCAGGGAGAGTCGTTCTGCGGTATGTCCCGCAAGGAACTCGACAGCATCGAGTCGGTTGTTGATCGTGGGAATGTCAGTGAGCGGCCTCGTGAGATGACGGCTTAAAAGCCGGCTTCCCATTGGTGTTTTTGTAAGATTTAAACAGGAGAAGAGCGTTAAGCCTTTTTGCCCCCCGCGAATGCTTTCCATCACTTCGAGATTGCGCAACGTAATCGCGTCTAACATCATACTCTGGGCAGATGTTCGCCGGGACATGCTGGAGATATGGGGAAGCGGGGAGTACTGGGTTTCCTGCGCATAGGCAAGAGCGGCACCTGCCGAACCGATAGCTGCCGGTTCATCCTCACACCCGTACCCGGCAAGAGTTGTAACGCGGAATTGAGAAGTGAGGAGGCGATTGGCCTTTTCTTCCTCAAACAGTGAATCATGGACCCGCGAGACCAGAACGCCACGTTCCTGTATCCGTTCTTTCAAATCCTCCGTCACGGCAGATGGCATAATACATTCTGCCGGGTGGTATCGTGCAATCTCTGACAAGAGGTTCTGGTGATGTTCATCCCGGTCGGTTGTGGTAACAAAAAATTCGCCGGTCGATATATCCAGAAGTGCAATACCCCACGTGCTCTTTTTGTCAGGACAGATGGCCATCAGGTACGTGGCTGCCGATGAGGAAAGCATGGAAGAATCGATCACCGTGCCCGGCGTGATTACCCGGACAATCTCCCGCTTTACTATCCCCTTTGCGGTTTTGGGATCCTCAACCTGTTCGCAGATGGCTACCTTGTAGCCTTTGTTAATCAGTTTTGCAATATAACCATCAATCGCGTGATAAGGAACACCGGCGAGCGGGATGGGATTATCGCCAATCTTTGACCGGGAAGTGAGCACGATCTCTAATTCTTTTGAAATGATCTTCGCATCTTCTTCAAAGGTCTCGTAGAAATCTCCAATGCGAAAGAGGAGGACTGTATCAGCAAATTTCTCTTTGAGCTCCCGGTACTGACGCATCACCGGAGTAAGACGGGGACCTGCCAGTTCAGCTTCTGACTCAGCCTGCGGAGATTCACGAACCATGAGTGCTGAAATGTAGCCTTCCGGATCAATTAATACCGATCTTTCATGCATTCGCTACTCACGCAGTACGGCGGTAAAAGTAGATGATTAGTAAGGGAGATGAGAGCACCAGTGCTATAAGCCCGAACCCGAGGCCGAGGGAAAATCCCATTCCTATATTGCGCGTAATTTCCGTTAAGATACTGACTGCCCATGGTATCTGGCTCCAGAGGATGAGCACACCTATTATAGCAAGAATGCAAATCCCGATGCTCGCGTTCCTGATGTCCTGCATGCTCGGTGCAGCTGACAATATCAGACTGAGTACCAGGTACAGGTAGACGAGAAACCATGCATTGAAATGTACCAGGAGATTTTGGGTAAATGTTGCCAGAATTCCCCCGCCCATCACTACCACCGCATCGGTCGAATCTACTGACAGGGGAAGTGCGGGAAGCAGACAACCGAGGTAAGCTGAAAAAAACCATGTGCACAACGAAAGGACAAGAGGGATGCAGAAGAGCGGTGCGGTGCTGATCACCACATTCCCAATCACAGGAATCACCGGGGGATTGTACGTAACAGAGCCACCCTCTTTTGAAAAAAGTACCACGTTACGGATTTTTGCACCGGTGAGCATACAGCCAAGCATATGGGCGCATTCGTGGACAACAACTCCTGGTGCGCGAAGGATATAATAAAAGAATCTCACAGGAATTGACCGGGCCCAGAGAAAATCCAGTGCCAATGATATGAGTATCACTGCAATACCCGTTGCGATAACAAGGAGAAAACCGGCGTATTCCATGAAGTATTCCTTTAATTACCTGTACTCTTGGGAAGATTTACTCATAAGGTGAACTATCGTGTAGTTTGGTAACGCTGAAAGGCTCAACATCTCAAACTACTCATGAGATATTATTATGGGAGAAGACCCTTTGGCTGATCCTGGTAATGATGGTAGCAGCCGGATACAAAACCGTCTGATCCATGAGAAGAGCCCGTATCTTCTGCAGCATGCAAAAAACCCGGTAGACTGGTACCCATGGGGTGACGAAGCATTTTCACGGGCTGTTAGCGAGGATAAACCAATCTTTCTCTCGATAGGATATGCCACATGCCACTGGTGTCATGTGATGGCGCACGAATCATTTGAAGATGCAGAAGTTGCTGCGGTGCTCAACCGGGATTTTATTGCAATCAAAGTGGATCGCGAGGAGCGTCCGGATATCGACAGCGTGTATATGACCGTCTGTCAGCAGATGGCAGGGCAGGGTGGCTGGCCACTCACGATTGTCATGACCCCGGATAAAAAGCCATTCTTTGCTGCCACCTACATCCCCAAAGAGACCCGGTTTTCCATGATGGGACTTCTCACTCTTCTTCCCCGAATAACCCTCATGTGGAAGGAAAGAAGATCAGATCTGATAAGTTCCGGCGATAGAGTAATTGCTCAAATCGCCTCTCTGGGTATTTCCTCATCAGAAATTCAACCCGGTGAAGATCTTCTTGATGAGGGCTATAACTCGCTGCTCATCCAGTTCGATCCTGCAAATGGGGGATTTGGCAATGCGCCGAAATTTCCCACGCCCCATACGCTTCTTTTCCTGCTCCGGTACGGAGCGAGGAAAAATAATTCCCGTGCACTCGCGATGGTGGAAAAAACCTTAAAAGCCATAAGGACTGGCGGAATTTATGATCATCTGGGAGGAGGGATCCACCGGTATTCGACAGATGCACAATGGCATGTCCCGCATTTTGAAAAAATGCTCTACGATCAGGCTTTGCTGATTATGGCCTGTACCGAAGCATATCAGGTAACCGGGAACCCGGAATACAAAAAAACCGTTGAAGAGATCATCGGGTATGTGATGCGGGCTCTTCATTCGCCTGAAGGGGCTTTTTTCTCGGCAGAGGATGCCGATAGTCCGGAGGGCGAGGGTGCATTTTATGTCTGGACTCTTAAGGAGTTCGAACAAATTCTGGGAAAGGAGGATGCAGCTCACGCAGCGATGATATTTGGTCTCAGCCCCCAGGGCAATTACCAGGATTCTGAACGAGGTTCCGGTTACAATATTCTCTTGCGTCAACTGCCGCTCGAAAACATTGCCGTTTCTCTCCAGATACCAGAGCCCGAACTTGAAATGCACATTGAATCGATCTGTTCCCGGCTTCTTGCAGCGAGAGAACAGCAAGTTCGTCCCTCTCTTGATGATAAGGTGCTGAGTGACTGGAACGGGTTATTCATTGCGGCACTTGCACAGGCAGGGCGGGTTTTTGATAACCAGATCTATGTTGAATGGGCAAAAACGGCCATGCACTTTATCCTGACACGAATGTGCAGTGATGACGGGGGTCTCCTGCACCGGTACCGTGACGGGGATGCAGCAATTCCGGGATTTGCTGATGATTATGCATTCATCATCCATGCGCTTATCGAACTCTACGAAACAACCTTCGATAAACAATACCTTGCCACTGCTTTGAAGCTGAATGAATATTTTGTTGAGCATTTTCACGATAGACAAAATGGCGGTTTTTTCACGGTATCGGATACTGCCGAGGCATTGATTATTCGTAAGAAAGAGATCTATGACGGTGCAATTCCTTCCTGCAACTCTGTTGCGTTTATGAATCTGATTCGCCTTTCCCGGCTGACCGGTGATGCCAGTCTCGAAGAGGATGCTTCAGCCCTTTCCCGGTGTTTTGCCGGAATGGTAAACCAGTCCCCGTCCGCGTATACATGGTTCTTATGCGGAATCGATCAGCTTGTTCAACCCCATGAAATTGTGATTGTGGGTGATGATGAGGCGGAGGATACAGATGCGTTGATACTGGTGCTGCGATCGCAGTATCTGCCGTCAATCACGGTCATGCAGTTTGCACCCGGCCCTCAGGCAGAAGCGCTGGCAGAGCTCGCTCCATTCACCCGGAATCTTTCCTTGATCGATGGAAAGGCAACTGCCTATGTCTGTTCAGGGCATTCCTGTTCGCTACCGGTTACAAATCCGGAAGCGGTCCTTGCACAGATTGCTCTCTTAAAACTATAAAAACTTAAAAAAAGTGAGAAGAAATCAAAGATTTTTCAGCGCAATGAGATCCTTAACCCCGACAAGTTTCCAGACAAGTGAGCGTTCTTCTTCCCCAATCGCAGCCGGAGGGTCAAGTGGTGAATGACCAAGAGCTGCAAGGATATTGCACGAGAGATTGCGCTCAACGATAAGATCCACAAACTTTTCCCTTATGATCTTCTTCTCAATTGAATCGCTCACCTCCTCTAAATACCCCTGGAGCGTCACGAACGTGTAGGAGGAGAGATCTTTTGTGTATTTCTCGATCTCTACCGAGGCATAGGGACTCTTGCGGAAGTATTCGATCTTTTTCCCGTATTTTGTAGAGAGAAAATACATGAAAGATCCGTCAAAAACATACAGGAACGGCGCAATATAGGGGTATTTCTCTCCCTGGAATGCAATACGGCAGATGTATCCTTTCTCGATCAGACGATCGTATTCCAGTTTTTCCATCCTCGGGATTTTAATAATCTCCATACACTCACTACGATCTGCGTTCCCATACAAAGGAGATAAACCTTGTTAATTCTGTTAAGAAGAATAAAAGATCTATTTGTTATTTTTCGATTGCGAACCCTGCACGTTTCCATGCCGTCATTCCACCAAGCACATTGGTCATGTTGCTATAGTTATGCCGGGCAAGGATACTCGCTGCAAGACTTCCTTTGTAACCGGCATCGCAATAGATTACGAGTGGTTTGTCTCTTGGGATCTCGTCGATGTGAAAGGAAAGTTCCCCGACATACCGGTGATGTGCATTTTTTATATGCCCCACGGAGTTCCAGTTCTTAATATCCCGTACATCGAGAAGATATGGGGATTCGTCCCGGAGGCGTTCTTTGAGTTGCTGCACGGAACACGTGGGAAGTGTATGAATATCCTGCGCGTCTTTTGTCCACTGGGGAAAACCTCCTGCAAGATATCCTGAAACATTGTCGTAGCCAAGCCGGATGAAATGGCGATGCACGGAATCAAGGGAGAGATTAAAATCATCGACAATGACAATCGGCAACTCGTAATTGAGAATCCAGCCCATGAATGCAGGGAGTCCCTCGCGCCAGATCGAAATACTGCCCGGTATATGCCCGGCGCCAAAACTGGTGGGTGAACGGATGTCGAGAATCTGGCATCCTGATGATATGAGTATATTGACTTCTTTAACTGAAAGGGGCTTGAGATCCGGATGCCTGTGCAGGAGCGGTGCCCCCTCTTTGTTTAACTGCTCCATTTTCTTAAAATAGGGTGGGACATAGGGCGAATCTTTTACCCGTGCCGATACAAAAGCGTCCTTTCCGGTCAGTAGCCACGGGTTCGTGATTTTCTCGTATCCGGTTGTAGTGAACGGGTGATCGGCAATCTCTCCGCCACAGACAGAACCCGCACCATGAGCCGGACAGATGATCACTCCTTCTCCCAGTGAGAGAATTTTTTTACCGATGCTGTTGAATATTTTTTCTGCCATCTCGGCTTTGCGTTCCTGCCCGAAGAAATCTGTGCGTGCGATATCTCCGGAGAAAAGTGTGTCTCCGGAAAAAACCATGTATGGCAGAGGTGATACTTCCTTATCCTTAAGGACAATCGAGATGCTCTCTTCCGTGTGTCCCGGGGTCTCAAGAATCTTAAGTTCCAGTGATCCAAAAGAAAATGTATCTCCATCCCGGGCTGGTTTTCCATAGAAAAATGCCATCGGTGCGCCGTGATAGATCTCTGCCCCGCAGATGCTGGCAAGTTCTAACGATCCGATCACATAATCCTCGTTCCTGTGCGTTTCAAAGATGTGGGTGATGACCAGATCGTTCTTGCGTGCGATTTCGAGATAGATCTCGCAGTCACGGCGTGGATCGATCACCGCGGCCTGTCCGCCAGAACCGATAAGGTAGGAAATATGGGAAATTCCTTCAGATACAATCCGTTCAAAGAGCATCGTCATAACTCCAGTAGTGTTGGAATATAGTTCCGGTTCGTAAATAAGTTATGAACAGAATTGTCTCTATTCTTGTTTATGAGATTTTTAGTCAACTGAAGAATACCTGAGAAGAACAGGGTTGGCATTTCCACCGGAGTTGTGGGATTGTATCAATATGCAGATCTCGTTCAGTCCCACCGGTACATATCCGATTACTTCTGCACTTACGTTGATCCGGCGATCAACAAAATTAATGAAAGGAAAATGGCGGAGATCATTGTTGTGGTGATGACCGTGTATTACCCAGCCATCAAAATTTTTAGGAGCTTTAGCGGGATCGTGCACCAGAAGGAATCTCAAACCTTTGTATTCCAGTGTTGATGAAGGGACTGTTCCCAGTTCAGTGTCGTCATGATTTCCCCGGATAAATGTTATGTCCCCATTGAGTTTTTTTAAGTATTCTTCACTGCTGCCTCTCCGTTTACCATACTGGAAATCTCCGAGATAAAACACCCTGTTTTCCGGCAGGATCGCATAGTTCCAGTTATCAATAAGAACACGATTCATCCCGGCCACATCTGAAAAAAGGAATGGACGGGAACAGTACCGGATGATGTTGGCATGATCAAGATGTAAATCCGAGATGAGGAATATATCCTCTTCCTGAACCGGATTCATGGTTGTCAGTTCAAACCCGGCTTTTTTACGATAGTGTGAAAGAGTGTTCTGCCATGATGGGGATGTATGACGTGTCCCGTCAAAAATCCAGCATTTTTCTAACAGATCATATTCTGCGAGAATTTTTTCGCCCTGCATGACGGTAATTCTGAGTCCGGTCTCATCCAGTGTTACCGGCCAGATTATCTGCCGGTGTTTCAGGCCGGTCTTATGTTTCAGCCATTTTATTATCCCTGAAAAAAACCCGGGACGCGTCCGGTTAATGTATGGCAGCATATCATCGGATTTTTTTATTACCGAAAAAATTCCGTCTGCGTTTTTTGGATCAAGCCGGTTGGCGATAGTCACATGAAACCATTTCTTATCGGGATACGCATCCCACATGTTATAACTGCAGGTGATTGGAGCGAGCACTTCTGTAATTGCAGCAGTGAGACTTTTCAGGGCATCCGAAGGTCGGACTAAAAAGGCGATTACACTCCCATGCATACCTTCACGTTTCTCCCAACCGTCAATCATGAAGGGGATGGGCTCGTACCGGGATGCAACCCGTCCGATAGTGTCCAGGAGATCATCCGGACTGATCCCTTCGTTGAGGCTCAAGGGTCCAAAAAGGGTGACATGCGGATGCTTCTCAACAAATCTCTCCAACCGGAACTTTTTAGCTATGGCAGAGTTCGTCTCGTTAATCCGCCATTTTGTTATTCCAAGACGGATCTCAATGAGAAATATTTCGTCCATGCGTTGTATCCCGGTAGATGATTTCTATATGCCGTCTTTGGGGTTAAATCTTTGATATGAGATATGCCGGTAATAAAAATGATGGGTTCTTTTGTAAAAAAATCATGATTGAACTGGTTCATTATCCCTCATTTTTACAATCACGCTTATTATCCGTTAACGTGAAAATGGTAATGGAGTTTTTCCTTTAATGATATCCGTCATCATTCCCACGTTTAACGAAGAGGAGAATATCGCCCAGTGTCTCGTTTCGCTCTCGCACCAGAATATTCCCCGGACCGATTACGAGATCATTGTTGTTGATGGCGGTTCAAAGGATGCCACCTGCGAGATTGCAAAAAAGTATGCTGACAAGGTGTTCACCCAGACGAGTAAAAAAGTGGGGGGAGCGCGTAATGACGGCGTCAATGTAGCAAAAGGCGATATTGTCGCAACAACGGATGCGGACTGCATTCTCCCGCCGCACTGGATCAAAACACTTTCAGAGGACTTTAAAGATCCCCGAATTGTGCAGATCTATGGCCCGGTTTATCCCATTGAGGAGGGGATTGGCAACCGGTTCTCGCTCTTGCTCGCCAACACCTTTGCCCGCATCGGTTACTATAGTAAAACTTTTTACTATACACTGGGGTGCAATACGGCATTCCGGAAAGATGCTTTTACCCGGGCTGGCATGTACCGCTGCATCGATGCAGGTGATGATCTGGAGATCGCGATGCGGATGAAAGACGAGGGTTCAATATATTTTGATAACCGGCTCAGCGTAGGTTTCTCTATGCGGAGGTACCAGAAGTTTGGCACGTTACAATCCCTCTATGAATGGGTGTATATCGTGTCCAAAGGTGGGAATTCTGAAAAATATTCCTATTCCCAGAAAAAATACAAATAATATTTTTTACATCTCTCTTTTTACAGGCAGGGTTACGGTATGCCGACAGCAGATCAACCAGATACAACAAAAGCGCAGGAACAACGGCAGATTGCCGCTTTCAACCAGAGCCCTTTTGCACAACTGCTGAATATGACCATTACCGATGCTCATGACGGTTATGCCCGTGTAGTTATGGATTGCTGCCAGACCTTAAATCCGCACGATGTAGCGCATGGGGGGGCGATATTTGCGCTCGCTGATCAGGCATTTGGTATTGCCGCAAACTGCGGCTCCATTGACCGGGTTGCTGTATCAGTGCACATCCAGTTCATCGCACCGGCAACAGGTACTCTTGTCGCAATCGCGAACCGTGTTGCTGATAATGACAGGTACTCAACATTCCGGGTGATGGTCTATGAAGGTGAGCGTTTCATTGCCGAATTTGATGGCGTCGCAATCCAGACAAATCCACCTCCCCAGTGAGAAGCGGATTTTTTCTTTTTTTAATTATTTTTGCCAATTACTAAATATCTGGCGGGTGAACAAAACAGTATGTCACAAAAATCTGAAAGGCCGGGTATGCTGCGCATTGCAGCAGCAGTAATTCTTGGGGGTATAACCGGCACTATCTTGTTCCTCATAGTAGCTATGGGAATAGGTGTTGTTAACGATAAGATGGGCATGAAGATTCCGATCAACCTGCTTATCGCAGAGAACATTTTTAGTGCGATCCTTCTGATTCTTTTAATCCTCATCTGCATTGCCGGTTTCTGCTGGCAGGTTTGGAATACCCCCGCATCAGATTCGAACCGGGATGAATTTTAACCTGGATGATAAGAAAAACAATATCAGTTATGAAAATGGGAGGTTTTCTCTTCTTTCCCTTTAATAAATGTGATATGGGATCCTCCCCTTTTTTATTCCGTAGTCACAATAGCTCCGTATGACTCCTGAAAAGACTGCAGTAACGACAGTTGCCGGGCTCATGGCGCTTGCTGCACGCACGGCCCCGAAAGGAAAAGGAGTGGACACGATTATCATCAGGGTGCTTACCGGAAAAGAAGTGTCAACTCTGGCTACCCGGCTTTCAGAATTGGGTGAAAAACATGGTATTGGTTTCTTTTTACGGGATGCAAAGAACATTGCCGCGAGCGATGCGTGCCTCCTGATTGGCGCACAGGGAGATATCATTGTCGGGGTTAACTGCGGGGCGTGCGGATACAAAACATGTGCAGAGATGGCAAAGGAGTGCAAAACAAAAAAGAAAAAAACTACGTTTTTTGCCGGGCCCAACTGCGCAATACGTATGGCTGATCTCGGGATTGCGCTGGGCTCTGCAGTAAAAACTGCCCAGATCCATAATGTCGATAACCGGATTATGTATTCCGGTGGCGTTGCAGCAATCGATCTCGGGCTTTTGGGGAAGGATTGTACGGTTGCGTATGCGATCCCCCTGTCTGCTACAGGGAAAAATATCTTCTTCGATCGTGAGATTGCGAAATAATTTTTAAAATATTATTTGGACGTCTAAAAACGTCACATATTCTTTGTCCGATACCAGATGAAGAAATCAAATGATAAAGTGAAATCTTGGTTGGTTATACTTAGACAATATCGTTCGGATTGCAGGATGATATTAGTGGATTGATTCAAACACCGGCAATATTGTATTTCGGTTGGTGTACCTCGTGGTTAGTAAGAGAATGTTTGCAAAAAAAAAGGATTTTCCCTTTTACGATTTCATAATTTTTTTCATCATATTACTAGCAGAAATTTTCTTTTGAATTCTTTGATCCAGCATCATTGCAACCCATGAAACCAGAAGCACCGTTGCCATCATTACACAATAATCGCACAGGTATGAAATAATCTTGGGATTAAAAGCAAAAATATCAAATATTTTGATGTTGTTTACCGTGTATGTCATGAATACAGAAATAATTACCATGTGGAATAAAAAGACATAGTAACTAAGATCGGACAGTTGGCGGATGAGCGGATGATTAGTTACATTCTGGGGGTATAATTTATTCTGGACAATATAGATTCCGAGACCAAATTCAAACAGGTTGCATAGGGGAAACCACATGAAAAATCGGTCGATCGGAACAACATTATACGTTATTAAAAGGAATCTACAGAGAAAACTGACAAGTAAAAAAACTATTATTGAGCTGAACTGGTATTTTTTGACAATCTTTGATAATAGCGGGAATAGCAGGTATAAACTCATAATTGCCGCAATAAACCAACCCATGATGTTGATATTTCCCGGCCCCTGCCCGAGGATGATATAAAACCCCGTAAATTCAAAAATTACATTACAAAATCCTGCGTTTAATACTACTGGAAATAAAATAATCCCTAAAATCAAGCTCATCCAGAACGCAGGGTATAATCGTATACATCGTTTAACGAGAAACTTTACATATTCTGAAAAACGTTCAATTCCTTTATAATTATATTCTAACACAGCCCCGCTGACAAAGATCATTCCATAAACAGAGATTCCTGTTAAACCAAGTGGGTATAGATTAAAAGGCGTGTTTCCATCCCTGTATAATATGCTATTTAATGGAAAACTAAAAAACTGGGAATGGCCATAGACTATGAGAGCTACAAAACATATTCTCAAAATATCAAAAAACAAAATCCTGTCAGTTTGATTTGAAGTATTTTTTGATATTTTCGATTTTTTCATAGAATCTAAAGATAGTTATTGAATGACCATATATAGATTTTTAATCTGTCTAAACCGAGAAAATAACACTTTGCCTATGTTTTTTTTAATACGAAAATAACGAAATCATTTTCTTTACCCGCCCCTAAAGGGAACTGTTACAATGCCGATCATGAAAATCCGCGGTGGGGACTTAGATCTCGTGGAATACGAGTTCAAGTCATTTGCTCCAAAGACTATCTTAAAGACGCTCGGTCTTGAGAATAAGAAGTACAAACTGGCACCGGTAAAAGGCAAAGTTACGGTTAAAGCCCCGGCACGGATCCACTTGACCGTGCTCGACATGAACCGGTTTGCCCCGGATCACCCGGGCGGCGGTGGCATCGGGTTTGCAATCCAGTGTTACTGCACCGCTACTGTTGAATGCAAAAAAAAAGAGATCTCGATCAATTACGGGCGAGCTCCCATCATTGAAAACTTCGTTGCAGTATTCAAAAAGGCGGTTGGATATACCGGTGGATTTGCCATTACGGCAACCGATCATGAACAAAAGCACGTAGGACTTGGATCAACCAGCACCGTTATGATTGCCGTTGCCACGGCGATGAATATTGCCGTTGGTTCCCCGCTTACAAACACCCAGCTCCGTCATTTGATCGGCCACAACTATGTGGAAGAGACCACTGACGGTAATATTGCCTTTGGATTCGAGACCGGTGTCGGTCCTGCGGTAAGCACCCACGGCGGCATGGCGATTATGGGTGACGAACTCTCGTTAGTCTACCACCACTCATTTGCGGAAGGAAAGAATGTGCATATCATCATCCCCCCAACCGATATTTCCTCCGCCGGTACACAGGAATTTGATCTCCTGATGAACAAGGCACGGACACTGGACTACCGGGACCGCGAACTCAAAGCGTATCTCTTCTTAATGGACCTTGTACCTGCACTCGAAAAGGATGACTTGAAAAAAGCAGGCGATGTGATCTGGGAGATAGAATTCCGTGGATCGAAGAGGGCCGAAGTGGAACACCACAGTTATGGGATTTATCATTACATGAGCCAGCTGCGGGAGAAGAAACTCGAATTTGTTGGTATGAGCTCGGTAGGTCCTTCTATCGCTGTCGTCACCGCACTTGACCGGGAATCTATGGATGAACTGCTCAAACCCCTTGGCCTGAGCGTTACGATCAGCACAAAAGTCGATAACAAGGGTATGAAGATTATTCGTAAAAAATAATTTTTTTAATTCTTCGCCTTTTCATGAAGGTATGGGGACATCAGTCCCCTTCTTTATAATCCAATCAATTCATGCGTTCCTTATTCAAAATAGCAGAGAGGTAATCATATAAATAAAAACACGGAAAAATCCGGGCAAAAAAGTGATTATCCTTTCCGGACACCAGCTTCTTTTCGATGTTTAAGATATCCGGAAATCACCCCGTAAATAATGAACAGTATAGTAATAGCACTCATAGCTATGACTGCGATGATCAAAAGGCTCATATTTTCTTTCACAATAGTAAATGAACCGAAAAAATATCCGGCCAGAACTATCCCGATAGTCCATACCACCGCACCAAGTATGTTATAGAATAAGAAACGAGAATAGCGCATAGTCCCGACACCTGCAAGGAAGGGAGCAAACGTCCTGACAAACGGTACAAACCGTGCTACAAATATCGTTGCACCGCCATATTTCTCATAAAACAAATATGTACGATCGATATATTCTTGTTTTACCAGTGTAGGAAACCGCTCAAGAAATACGTGAATGCCAACATAATTCCCAATCCAGTAATTCACCGTATCTCCCAGTATTGCACCAAGAATGATGGCAATAAAAAGCCACTGGAGATCCATAAACCCACTTGCTGCCGCAGCACCTGCAACAAAAAGTAAGGAATCCCCAGGAAGAAAGGGCATTATCACAAATCCGGTCTCGAAAAAAATAATGAAAAAAAGAATTACATACGTCCACATGCCGTATTCCTGGACAACCGAGACCATATTCTGGTCGAGATGGAGAAAAATATTGATTAAAGAATTTAACATGGGATACAAAAAATATGGTTTTGAACCATTAATAAATTGAGTTGCGACAATCCATCACAAAGATCTGCTGATATCAAAAAAGGAATTGTAAAAACCACTCAAATCATATCAGGACTAAAAACGTATATCGGGTATCAGAACAAACAAATTTTCATACTCTGTCATAAACCATTTTTATGGAGATATACCGATGCCTCATATATTTTCTAAAGACCTGCTCCGCATCCTATCTATTGCATGTATCGCCGTATTTTTCATCTCACCTGTTCATGCGTTTACCGCAAATTCCTTAGATATTGTCATTGATAAAAACGGTGATGCAACAGCCAGTTTTAAGTTCACCCTGGAGGGCCTTTTAGAAAACGCCATCCCCCAGTCCATGTTGGAAGAAGAACTCAAAAAAGGTCTGACTACCAGTTCAGAGCCCCCTATTCTCCTCTCCATGGATAAAACGGGAGCAGTGATGGTCTTGAAAAAATTTGCAGACAAACAGGATGTTTCCCAGGGCACGGAATACCGTACCGCCAGCATGAATTTCCAGAAAGCGGAAATTGCCTTAAAAAATTCTGCGCTCAGCAGTGTGGTGACTGCTGATTTCTCTCCAGCAAAAATTACTCTCACATTTCCCGATGCCTATACAAGAAAATTTGAAAATGTCGCGGTTCTCCCGGCACTCACCCACACGGTGATCGATCCTTCAAAATCAGCTGGTGCCACATCCTCCCAGAAGACTGGCTCTATAAATGTCACCTCGTCTCCACCTGTCGTTCAGGTGTCTATTGATGGTACCTATTCCGGCGATTCACCGCAAACATTTTCAGATATCCCGGCAGGAACGCATATTTTCCTGTTCCAGAAAGATGGATTTCAACCGGTGACAAAGAACGTTACGGTCGTTGAAGGCAGGACCACAAATGTTTTAGTTGTCCTCAAGTATACTGCACAACCAACAAAGACACCATCAGGTTTACTTCCCGTGCCCGGATTTGGCCTCGTTATTGCGTGTCTTGCCGTATTCAGCTGTGTTATCCTTAGAAGAATGACTAAATAAAAACCTCAGGGAATTTCCTTGTCAGATGCAATTGACAACAACGGGAATTCCAATAATTTTCTGTTTTTAAAAAAGTGATTAATGGTTTTTCTTAATTGAGAAAAGTGCAAGCACGAGGAGGGCACCACAGGTCATCAGCGGTATTGCACTGGATTTCTGGGTTGTTGGAGTTACCGGAGATAAACCTGCAGAAACTGTAGTAGTTGTACCTGCATTTACCGTTGTTGTTGTCTGGTAATTCTGGTACCCGGTAAGACTGATCGTCACCACATGGCTTCCCGCAGCTACCTCTTTTAAGGTTAAAGGAGTAATTCCCACGAAATTATTGTCAACAAGTACGGTTGCTCCAGAAGGCGTTGAGGAAACCGATAATCCGCCGGTTGCTGATTTAGGCCCGGTTGGTTGAAGGAGAGCACTGACTTCAGAGACGGTGTTTGCATAAACATTTACCTTTGTTGTGTAAGGCGTATATCCGGAAAGGGTGAGCGTGACTGTATGTTCACCCGTAACAATATTATTCAGTTTGAGCGATCCGCTTGCCGGAGTCTGACCGTAATTTGTCCCATCAAGTGTCACTGAAGCTCCTCCAGGACTTGATGATACATATACCCAGCCAACATTGCTCACCGGTACTGGATTGAGCGTACCTGATACTGTTTTTGTCCCGCCAGCGGGAACATCCACAGTTGATTTCCAGTCATAATACCCGGGATGGTCGAGTTCTACAATGTGAGTGGTGGAAGCAACGTTGTTGATCGTGAGCGGAGTATTTCCCCGGTAGAGTCCGTCAAGTACCACTTTTGATCCGGTTGGATCTGAAATAACATACAAAGAACCCGATGTGGCGATCTGGGAGAGTGGACAATAGACATCCGAACGTGTTCCGGCATAGACCGAAGTTGTTGTTGTGTATGTGCGATACCCATTCAATTCCGCCTGTATCGTGTAGCTGCCGGGCCAGACTTCGTTGATGGTCAGTGGTGCACTGCCACGATAATTACCATTGAAATATATTGCAGCTCCCGACGGGGAGGATTCAACATAGATCGAACCGTAATTTACCGGGGGAACCGGAGTAGGAATTGGATTCAATGTGGCATAAACGATTTTTGTCTCACCGGTAGTTGGTGACGAGACATCCCCGTTGTAGGATGTATAGCCGGTTTTTTCCACCGAAAAAGAATGATGCGGGTCTGCAGTTGAGTATACCGGGACGGTGAGTGAACCCCCGCTGATAACGCCTTTTTCCACAACGTCAAAAATTACTCGTGCACCGTCAACATTGCAACGAAACTCAATCCATCCCTGATCCCCGCCAATCGCGCTCGCTGCAGGTACTACAGAAAGGAACAGGCAGAAAACAATACATCCAAGAAAAAGCAGTTTTTTCATAGAAAATTTCCTCTTAAGAGGAATGGGTTTTTACGTTATAAAACATTTTGAAAAAACCTGCAGGAATCTAAAAGGTTTTACACCCGAGTATTGAAAATTATCCGCACAAAAATTAATTTCCATTTGTGTGATCCCGTGTCGACAGATTTTAAATTTTCATAACAAAAAATCCCCTGGGTCCTTATGTTCCACCCAAAATGACGAAAATTAAAAAACCTTTGCTACCCTCCTCGTTACAGAAACGTCGGAATGATTCCCCATTTTCATTAAAACGTTTCTTACCTGAACTTTTTGTTACGGTTATTAACCCTCTAAAAAACACCCTGCAGGTTATTTGATAAACGTAGCCTGAATTTCTGCACGGGGAAAATCCTTTCCACGAACACGCATGGACCATCGTTCTGTGGTAATTCTTTCTGAGCTAAGATTGCCAAACAGCACCTTAGTCTCTGGTTCAGTAAAATAATGAGTGAAGATCCCAGAACCTCTCTTAACGGTCCCCTCTTCGACAATAGATCCTTTGCCGGATCGGAAATCTTCTGTGGAAAAGCCGGAGAAATACAGGATACCCCCGTTTTTCAACACCCGTACTGCTTCAGCGACCGCATGCGTACGATCATTTTTTTCGAGATGAGAAAGAATGTGAATGGCAAATACCGCATCGAACCTGCCGGGGGCAAATGGCAGGCTGCATGCATCTGCGACACAGCCATCTCCTTTTTGCCGTATGCCGGTTTGCATTCTGCTCATCGCAACGGCACGGGCAGAAAAATCAATTGCAGTAACATCCCAGTTTCGCTGGATCATTGCAGACAGTGTTTTGCCATTCCCACAACCCAGTTCAAGTACGCGTGAACCTTCCGGTAATTCCGGGAGATGATGAACTGCACCCCCCCAGACCGCCCCCTTGCAGAGATACTCTTCTTCCCAGGCAACGGATTCATCTTTCATGAGATTTTGGTCCTCGTATCAATTTCGCCTCCGGGTAAAAAGACGATTGCTATTTTTAAAAAGGGAATTCATGGTGGAAATAATCGCACAACCCATTTTAGTATCGCTATGGAATGAAACGAGGGGTACGTTCGTTTATACCATCAGATCCTCAACGTTTTTTGTTAAACGCCACATTGGAATAACACATGCACCAAACACTACATTAATCCGGGATATACATACCAGATACAGGAATGGAGATTGCATGGTTCTTGACATTTCCACGATTAATAACACAATTGCGATAACTCTGGTTCGGCGTTTTGATGCTGACAGTGCACCGGCGATAGAGAATGAATTAAAAAAAATTGTCGAACAACACCCGGAGTCCGTTCTCTTTGATTTTTCAAAGACCGAGTATATCGCAAGCGCTGGATTGAGGGTGCTGCTCAGCACAACGCGTAATCTCATGAAAGCGGGGAGCACCGTTGCCCTGTCATCACTCTCACCGCAGGTAAGGCAGGTGTTTGAGATTGCTGGGTTTACAAAGATTTTTACCATTTATGGATCGCGGGATGAGGCATTACAAAAGCTGAAGAAAAAATAATTGTTTTTCTTTGCCGGATACTTTTTTAATAAAAGAAATCACTTCCGTTCCGGAATTTCTCCGAGATCATCAGGCTGACGGGTCTCTTCTTTAAAAAAATCAACCCATGCCTGCTGGGTCTCTTTTGCAATCATACTGCTTTTGAGGTGCATAACAAGTGCATAAATCACGAGGACATACGCTAATGTCCGGATCACGATGAGCGGGAGGGTGAGTGGTACTTTGTACCCAAGAAGGGTTGCGGCATGCGAGACGCCAAAAAGACCGAACGCGGCACCGATAAACAAGGGAAGGGACTCGTGACTTCTCCGGTAGCAGAGAATGCCGAGGAGTACAATAATGATGCACAATACAAGGTTCACAAAAAGAATTGGATCCCATTCAATTGCCATGAAATACTCATATCCATGTACGGTCCGTCCCGTATTTCGGTTTTACTATGCTGTTCTCTTTTGAGGTTCCACTAGTAACAGATGACAAAATAAAAGAGATGAGAAAAAGATTGGGTTTTAATCCAGCGGGATTTGTTCGAGCTGGGACACCAGCTCCCAGATACGGGTCCTTGCGTGGATCGGCATATTGGGATCATTGGAGATTTCATCAACTTTTGAGATGGCTTCAGCTGCGCGCAGACCCATCGCCTTAGTATTGTTCATAAGCAGCGTCCGGGTCTCGTCTGCTACGCGCCGGATATTTCGGGGGATCGAGCTGTCCTCCTGAATGTGCTGCAACATCAGGATACAGTTTTCCATTGATTTTTCAGGGTTTGGCATGGGAACACCTACCTGTGTACCTGTAGTTAATATGCGGAACTGGCATATATAGATTAAATATCAAACCGACGGTGAAAAAATGCCAGTGCGCAAAGAAGATGAAATAATGGCCGAATACCTCCTTAAAGGGGGTAAAATGCTCGAAAAGACCTGCAAAACATGCGGATGCCCGCTCTTTGAAGTCAAGGGAAAGACACTTTGTGTCGTCTGTGCCGAGAATGCACCCGCAGAAAAGACCGCAAAGAATGCGGGGGCAAAAGCTCCTGCTGAACAATCGGGAGCGCACCACGCTCACGATCACGGCGCTACCTGTGGCTGTGGTGTGGATCACGACGAGGATTCCTGCACCTGTAATGAAGATGGGGGAATGCTCACCGATGAACTTGCAATGACCGTCCTTTCACTATGCGAGCGTATCCAGAACGAGAAGGATCCCGAGAACGTTCTTCTCCTGATGAATGCGGTGAAAGCCGGCACGGAATCGATTGAGATTTTGTGCAGGCTGTAACTGATTAAAACACAGACAAATTCTTTTTTTCTCCAGCAGCCGGAACCCCAGCGGAAGTGCTCTGTCCGGTGCGATGGAATCCGTAAGCACATTTCCGGAACCGGGACAACTATGTCGCTCATTGAGCGAGCCCGTGTTCTATCGAACGATTTGGAAAGGGGGGGTAGTACCCAGTCTTGGACTGGACAAGGGGTAGGGGGGTCCTTCCTTAGATTAGGTAGTTGAGGTGTCCTGCGTTGATAGTATATGATCAATGATCTGATCAAAAAGGATCGTTGGCATGAGGAATACTAAGGAGGGTTCCCCGTGTCAGGGTCTCTTCGTGGCACGGCGGGGCAAAGCGGTTTTGTACTAAGGTGATTAGACCGCGTTCAGGGCGGCGCTTTTGTTGCACAATATGAAACACATTGTCCAATCTTAACGATCTTATCACCAATAAATTAGATATCCTTGAATTTTCATTTGTTAATTATGGGGTATAAAGAATTAAAAAAACAAATGGGATTCGCCTTCATTTCATTAATGGTATTATTTTGTATACTAGTAGCTATTGCAATTGGCGCTTTGGTTTATTCCATATTCCATCATGATAATCCAATTTTGAATGCTGCTACCCAAGGATATTCAAGCGCAATTAAAGACTTAGGTCTAATTTTTATTGGCGCTTTTATTGCAGTAATTACAAGTGCACTTTCGACTTTTTTTACAATGGATTTGACAACCACTAAAACTCGCGAAGATACGATTATAGGTTTTTATTATGAATTGAAAGCATTAGATGAAAAAATCAAACATATCCCCATCGATACTCACACGAAGTGTTTATCGTATATAATTCAAAACAAAATACATCTCTACACTGATAGTGGGTTGTATTTTGTCTTTAAAAAAGAAATCTTTTCCTTAGAGAATTCAATACTCGAAAAAATTTTAGATCTTTATCCTAAAATTCTTTTAATTGATGAAATCACCGATCTTAATCCTCAAACTCACGGTTCTCTAGAGTTACTAAAAATTCACGATCATATCGTAGAAATTAAAATAAAAATAAGTGAATTAATAAAAATATTAGAAGAAGAAAAGAAAAAGATAGGGTAAAACTTCTAATCTTTTTTACCCCATATTCTGTTTCAATTAATCCCCTTCATCCCCGACCACATTACTCATCTGTTTAAATCCAAGTTTGATCCTCATTGGAAAACTAAAACTGTTTTCAGGTTCCCTGCCCAGCGAGGCCCCGCCGAGGCGGCCGAGCGACCCCGAAGGGGGGAAACATCGCAATTGAAAAGAACTCCCTACCCGTACACCCGTCTGCACAAATCAAAAATTTTCCCCGCCGTCTTCTCCCCAATCCCCTTCACCGCAGCAAGCTCCTCCATCGAAGCATTCACAATCCCCTGAATAGAACCGAAATGCGCCAGCAATAGCCGGGCATTCTTCATGCCTATCTCCGGAAATGCTGAAATGATGTATTCCTGTTCTTCGCGCTGCGAATGATGAGACTTGTGCGGATGTACCTTGCGCTCGCCCCGCTCCCCGTCCTCGCGTTTCGACAGTACAAAGAGCATCTGGGCGGTATCCTGCTCGTCGCGGGTAAAGAGAATCGAGACGCCCATATCCACCGTGAGAGCCGCGAGCACACCCTTGATCGCATTCGGGTGCATGTCACGCTGGGAATAGAGATCCCCGCCTTCGATAATCATCACCGGGCGGGTGGTTGCCTCTGCCATCGCCTTCACCTGTCCAAGCAGATCGCGGTTGATCAGGGTGTCAACAAAGTCGCGGGCAGTCTTGCGCTCGACAAGGATGCGGTCGCCGATTGCATAATCCCCGTGAGGGAGACGCTCGATCCGGATTACGGCTCCCATGTTGGAGAGGACTTCTACCACTTTTGATGAGGTTTCGCGGTCATCGATAATGATCTTCGGTCCCTGCGGAGTGAATTCATCGAGGGTCTCCTGCTCTGCTACAAGCGGTTGTTGCGACGCGGCAGGAGAAAATCCTCCCATCGTGCGCATGCTCTTGTGCATCTGTTTTTCCTTTGACGCACTGACATGACGGAAGACTTCGTCCGAGGTTCCCTTTGTAACCATGACAACAATCTTTCCTGCCCCGGATCTCCCCGTCCGGCCACGGCGCTGGATGGAACGGATCTCTGAGGGCACGGCCTCGTAGAAGATTACCATGTCCGTTGCCGGTACATCGAGGCCTTCTTCGCCAACCGATGTTGCGATCAATACCTTAAACTCCCCTTCGCGGAACCGGGTCAGGGCGGCGATCTGCTTCTTCTGCGAAAGCCCTTTCTCTGCATCTTTGGTTGCCTGACCGACAAACCGTTCGCAGGAGATTCCATGCTTCGTGAAATAATCAACAAGGAGCTGCACGGTATCGCGATACGTGGCAAAGAGAATGATCCGGCTGTCGGGATGAGACACCAGTTGGTCCTGCACGATCTTCAGGGCAATCTCGGGTTTCGGGTGCAGTTCCTTTGTCCACCCAAGTGTGTGATCGAAGAGTTCGTGGAACTGTGGATCTTTTACCAGCCGCTGGCTGGCCTTGCTCCCTCCTGATCCTGTGCCTTCAGAAACAAGTTTTGCAAGATACCCTTTGAGCACTTCACTCCCCTGCGATTCTGCAAGGGTGACAGCATGCCGCAGTTTCATCAGTTCTGCGTATACCGATGCAGCCGAGAATGCGGTCGGGTCCTGGTTTTTTATCCGTTGCTGGATCTGGGCGTTGATCGCGTTGAGCTCCTTCATCGAGAGCTTCTCACGTTTGGGCACCGTAAAGTGAAGCGAGCTGAGGAGTGCAAGCCGGTCCTCGATAAGCGTATGTAAGGAGTTGATGGCCGCTTTGATGTCAGGGGGCAAGTCGATCGAGAGGTACTCTACCTCGCGCTCGAATACATACGGGCGGACATCCGGGTCGTTTTCGGTCCGGTTCTCGATATGGGAAATACCGAGATTCGAGCAGACATCCTGCACTTTCTCCTGCACGCCACCGGGAGATGCCGTCATTGCGAGGAGGAGTGGTTTATCGGCAGTGCCCATGTAGCGCTGGGCTAAAAAGACATACGCGTAGTTGCCTACCGCCCGGTGGCACTCGTCGACGATCAGCAGCGTGACATCGTTTAAGGTGTACCGCCCGGCGATGAGATCGTTTTTCACCACTTGGGGTGTAGCAAGAATCACCGTTGCCCGGTTCCAGTCCTCCGTACGTTCAGCCGGTGGGGCTTCCCCGGTGAACATCACAAACGGGGATGCAGTACTGCCTTCCTGCGGTTTTGCCAGAAGATATTTTTCAAAATAGCGGAGATGCTGTTCCACGAGCGGCTTGGTTGGGGCGAGCATCAGGATCCTGCCCCCCTCGTTGTAGAGCCGGGATGCGGCAACGAGCAGGGCAACTGCCGTCTTTCCAAGACCCGTGGGCAGGATGACCATCGTGTTAGCATCCAGCGCCTTCATCGCAATCGAGAGCTGGTACTCCCGCGATTCGATGCTGTCCGGTTTGATCAAGGGATGACTGATACAGCTCATGTGATTGGAGAGAGGTTTGGTTGCTTAGGTAATATAGGAAATTGTGATCGGAGAAAGTTGCAGTTTAAATTCAATTTGAGAGAGATGATGATTACGAGGGCTCCCCGCCTCAGGGCCACTCGGAGGCACGGAGGGGCAAGGAAGTTTTAATGAAAAATCGTTGAGACCGCCGCGGGGCGCCCTTCGGGGCGGCACCACCACTCATAACCGGAGGTATGGGGGCATCAGCCCCCATCATCATTCTAATCACCCGTGATGGATGATCACTTTAAACAAGTATTCGAAAAAGAAAGTGAATTGAAAATTATTTCAGTTCTGTAAACTTCAGGCTGCCATCGACAAGAGCACTGACAATCGCGGGAACCTTGTCGATCGCAATCCTGACCTGCTTCATGCTGTCCCGGTCCCGGAGAGTGACGGTCTTGTCTTCCTTCGTGTCGTAATCAACCGTAATCGCAAACGGTGTCCCGATCTCATCCTGCCGCCGGTAGCGCCTGCCAATCGCCCCGCTGTCATCGTATTCGGCAAGGATGCCAGACTTTTGAAGCGTGCGGGCGATCTCATGAGCAATCGTATCGAGTTCGTCCCGGGTCATGAGCGGGAAGACGGCGACCTGTATGGGCGCGACATTGGGCGAAAAACGCATCACCGTGCGGGCTTCACCGTCAGCAGTGTCTTCATCATATGCACCTTCGAGCACCGCGTAACACATGCGGTCGATCCCGTACGAGGGTTCGATGACGTGCGGTACGATTTCTTCGCCACGGATGTCAACAATTTCATCGCGGACTTCAAACAGGTCAGCAGGAATATGGAACTTTTCGCCGTCAACTTCCACATCAGCACCTTCTGCAGTTGGCGTCGCGTTTGCCAGCGCTTCAAAGATAGCCTTTGCTTTCGTACGGTACTGTTTGCCCAGCACACTCATGTTCGGGATGATTCGCCGGCGTGCAACTTTCTTTGGCTCATCATACTGGATGAAGACTGTCATCGCTGTCCCGCTCTCTTTGGCATGGGCGTTCAGGTCGTAATCCGTGCGGTCGGCAAGGCCAACGGTCTCAACCCAGCCGAACCGCTCGGACTTGATCTCTGCATCCCAGCAATCGGTGGCATAGTGTGCCCGTTCATCGGGCAGGTGCTGACGGAAGCGGAGCCGTTCCGGTTTGATACCGATCGAGACAAGGAGGTGGTGGGTGAGCGCTACATAGTAGGCGAGGTATTCATTGGCGATTACCCCTTTGTCCACCGCTTCCCGCATGGACATCGAAACAGCATCTTCGCATTTTTCCTGCTGGATGTAGGTGAGCAGCGGCATCGTATAGTCTGCATACCGCTTGAAGGAAGGGTGGTGATTCTTCTCGTTCGGGTGTACAAAGATCTCGGCTTCAGCCTGCGTGAACTCGCGGAGCCGGATCATACCCTGCCGGGGCGATATCTCGTTCCGGTAGGATTTGCCGATCTGCACTGCACCAAACGGCAGCTTGTCCCGGTAGAACCTTAACAGGCGGGAGAAATCCACAAACATACCCTGTGCCGTTTCGGGGCGCAGGTACCCGACACGCTGTGAACCAGGACCGATCGTGGTCTGGAACATGAGGTTGAAGTTAAAGACCTCGACAGTGCCGAGAACTTCTTCGCAGGCCATGCACGTGCAGGTTGCAATCGCCGCTGCAAGTTCCTCGTTTTTCATAATGGACGGGTTCTTCACCCCGCCGCCTTCAGCCACATGGTCCGCCCGGAGAAATTCCTTGCAGTGCGGGCACTGGCACATCTTGTCAGAAAATCCTTTCACATGCCCTGAAGCAATAAAAACAGATTCCTGTGCAATCGTTGGGCACTCGATCTCGTAGTAACCTTCCTGGATGACGTAAAAATCCCGCCAGATATCTTCAACCCGCCGCTTCATCATCGCGCCCAGCGGGCCATAATCGATGAAACCCGCCACTGCCCCGTAACACTCGGATGTGGGCCAGATGAACCCTCGGCGTTTGGCGAGATCCATCACTTTTTCAAAGACATCATTAGAACCCTGTATCACTGTCTATCACTTCGCTTTAATTTAAAATCTCAATACCCATTAATTCGGACAGATATTATATCTCTCGTTTTTAGCGTGTCCGGCTCATTTTTTTGTTTTTTATACAATCCGCCCATCATTCAGGTAATTTGCTTATAGATCCCCGATGGCGGGACTCTGCCATCAATGATGGATATCAACAATTTTTTTATTGAATGATACCTGTCATCAGAATATGCGTTCATACATTTCCCCAAGTGGAAAAAAGGTGATTCCGTAACTCATTGATAACATTTCTCTGCAACAGGGTTAGAAATGTTGCAAAGGAGATGAAAGAAAACGGCTCTCATGAGAGGGGAATAGAAAACTCAATGATTCAAATTATACCGTAATCAATTTCTGCAACTTCATATTTTTTATATTATTTTATCATTTTAAGGGCAATACGGATATTCATATCCGTGAATGGTTTGAGGATATATCCTGCGGGATTGACTGCCTTTGCCCGGTCGATTGTTTCTGCATCATCATATCCTGTGAGAAAAATAATCTTTGAATTTGCCAGGGTGTTTTTAATTTCCCTTGCCGCATCGATCCCGTCAATTTTTCCGGGCATCTTGATATCCATGAAGATAATATCGGCATTTACTTCCTGATTGAGTTTCACCGCTTCCTCCCCATTTCCTGCCTTGTATAGCAGGTTATAGCCGAGAATATTCAACCATGTCTCCAGAAGGTGCTGGATGACCGGGTCATCTTCAACGATCATGATCTTCAGCGATTTATCGGGGTTTTCCTCGGGTTCAGGCATCTCTGATCCGGATACTTCGGTGATATCTGGTAGGGAATTTTTTTCCGGTACCGGGTCTTTCCAGGCAAGTATTTCGATGGGTGGGGGGCTGACACATTCATTCTGGATGGCGGAATTAATCTGAAGTCTGGCATCAGGTTCTTCCTCAGTTTTCTTTTCCGCAGGTATGGCGACAGCCATAGTTTTCTCCAGGATTGCCATATAATTTATTGACCGGGAAATTTCATTGAATATTTCAAGACCGCTCCTCCCCCCACCATTCTTGACCTTGACCTTCTTGAGATCGCTCTTTGAAAACACCTCTCCTATGGCGTCGAGATCATGGATACGCAGATCACCCCGTTGGAAGATTAGGAAAAGAGCAGGCATACCATTCTGGTCGTACAGGGTGGAAAGCAGTTGTTTCCCGAACTGCCTGATCAACTCCGGTCTTATCCGTTTATCACAGACCGTGGCAAGCTGGTGAATAGCCGTTGTGCCATCACGCTCAATCCTGGCAAGATCATGAGGATCCGCGATAATGATCAGCGCCGCCCGGTCGATCATTCCGCCCTTTTTTATCACGGTCTCTACAAATCTACCCCCGCTCATACAATCCTCTTTGATGAATTGACGGAGCATATGAACATTCTCTTCCCCGAGTTTATGTATCCCGTCACGCATCCCGTCTATCAGATCCATAGGGGATATGAACAGGTTGGAAAAAAGTATCCCCCAGATCTCCGGGAGCATTTTATAATCATTCCCTTTGACACCCGTCTTTAAGTAAGCCGTGAACCTTTCAAGCAGCTGGCATGACTCACTGGTCTCCAGCGCATATCGTTCAGAATTTGGAAAGGAAGAAATGATGTTTTTTTCCGGCGGGTTTACTATTTGTTTTTGCGCTAAACCACATAATTTACAAAAAAGTGCGTCATCATCCATTTCTACGCCACATTTCTTGCAGAACATATCGTGCCCGGTTTTATATTCTGACGCATTAATCATTTGGTCTTGTTATTCGTAGCATTCAACGAATTATATCCCTCGTCAACATGATGATCTCTTAACAGAAATGCAATGACTGGGCTGGTAATTGGGGTTGATGAAAGTTACCCCTTTTAATTCCATAATGAGTTACTATGTATTTAGATCTCAATTTGAGCCTGGACTACTAGCGTTTTTTCTTTTCAGATGATGTAATAATGAAGTTCTCTGCATTTTTTGCATATGTTCATCCAACTGAGATGACCCAACGGCACATGCGGGTTGAAAATGTTGTCAAATTCTGTCCCTAATACTCACAAGTCTGCCATGGTGAAATGGCTCCAATGTATTGCCTAATTTCAAATATGAAAAATAAGTAAAAAAATGTTTCTTTTTGAGAAAGTTGCACGCGAAACAGTACTATGCTTTAAGTGCATTCAAACACCAATTTAAAGGCTTTTTGGTCAAACGACGCGTAAAGATAGGGTTAAATAGTTGACGAAGTATTGTATATCCTAATCCCAATACGGGGTATGCAATGACCGAAGACAAACGTAAAGCACAGCTCTTAAAACTCTTCAGCTCCATGTCGGGCAAGACAACAATCGTCGAGCCGATGAAAAATATCCATGGTACCTTGAGAGACAGCGACGCGATCGAACGCGAGGTCGCCCTCGTCATGAGAGAGATCACAGAACAGGGAATCTTCAAGACCTCATTAAAGCCGATCCAGCTCGCCAAACTCGTTACGTTGTTCTACGCTGGTAAGAATGACACCGAGATCGCCAGGGAACTTGGTGATGAGAAGCTGTCAAAGACAGTGGCACGGGCAAGGGTACGGCTCAAGCTCTTCCGGGAGCTTGACTTCAAGATGCCCTTTGATAAAGTGAAGATGGAAGAACTCATCACATCCGGCAAGACCATGAAAGAAGTGTCCGACGAGTTGGGAATCAGCCCGTCAACACTCCGCGAATACCGCCATGTGATCGAAGAACAGGAAGACCCGACGATTGATGTGTACATCGACCGCATCCGGGACGTTATGGAAGACCGCGATCTTTCCGAGCAGATGACCCGGAGCGCAACTGCTGACAGTCTTGGGGACTCTATAGATATCACCGAAGCTGAACTGATTGATGTAACGTAAAGGGCAGTTCCTTTATCTGCATCAGATCTTTTTTAGCCATGGTGCGCTCTCTTTTAATTTTGCCTTACTTTTCACAATAGGAAATTTCATCCGATTATAAGAAGATCTGCATATATGCAACTTACCTGGCTCGGACATTCGTGCGTGCTGCTCACCGGTTCAAAAAAAGTGCTCATCGATCCCTTCATTGAAGGCGGTAGCGTCCAGGGAGTCGATCCGGACATTGTCGCAGTCACGCATGGGCACAATGATCATATGGGAGAGACTGTTGCGCTCAATAAGAAGACAGTTGCAATCACCGAGATAGCCAAGTATCTTAAAACAAAAGGAGTGCCTGTCGAAAGCATGAATATCGGCGGTACGATCATCGTTGACGGGGTCTCTTTTACCATGACTGCCGCTATGCATTCCAGCTTTTTAGAAGAAGCGGGAGTAGGTTTTTCTGCCGGCGCTGCCGCGGGATTTGTTATTGGCATGGATGGTGTGAAAGTCTACCATGCGGGAGATACAGCCCTTTTTTCAGACATGAAACTCATCGGGGAACTCTATCACCCGGATATCGCACTGCTCCCGATTGGCGGGCGCTATACTATGGGCATTGCAGAAGCGATGATTGCGGCAAATTTCATCGGGGCAAAGACGGTCATCCCGATCCATTACAATACCTGGGAGAAGATCATTGCCGATGCCATGTCGTTCAAAAAAGCGATCGAGCGGACAACTGACATTAAAGTCCAGGTGTTAAAGTCCGGCGAAAGCATACAAACCGGCTCCTGATCTCCTCTTTTCGTACAGGTAATGTGAAGCAGGGGACTGTATAATTTTTATATTGTTGTGGTAAAGATACTCACCACAACCAAAACAGGTCTTTTGCTTTACTATGTCAAACTGTCCAAAGTGTGGATCAAAAAAAACTGAGTGGACGGACTGCAAAACCGTCAATAATAAGACAATTGTTGTTTGTGTCTGCGAGGACTGCAAACACACATGGGAGCAGGCGCTTTAGTACCGTTGGTAACTTAGATCTCTTTTAAAACGGTTTTTTCATTATAGGTCTTCACCAATATTTTTTCCTGCAAAATAATGGGTGATTTCCTCTTTCCTTTGAGACCGTTTTGTTTGCCGGTTGTTTGTTTATGCTCCGGTACCTTAACTGCGAATAAATCACCGAATGGATTAACCGGCAGGATAGTACATCCTCTCAATCCAAAGACTAAAAGAGGTTATGGCACATAATCGAAAGTACCACCTATGCAGACCCATACTTGTATCAACGTTTCCTGCATGCTTGTCCTTGCATGCCTTCTGTTTATCGCCAGTGCATCTGCTGCACCGGGAATACAGGCATCTATTGGGGATGTCGTCCCGCTGTCGGGTAATTCCTATTCAAGCCAGACCGTTTATCTTTTTTTAACCGGCCCCAATCTCCCGGCAAACGGTGTTGCACTGGATGACATCTCGAAACGTGCAGAAAACGGAGGATTCACCCGCGTGCCGGTGGATAGCAATGATCACTGGAGCTACAAATGGGGGACAGCAAACATTGGGGGACGGCTCGATGAAGGGACCTATACTATCTGGGTGGTGAGCGGGCCCAATGACTTATCCCACCTGAGCCAGGCAGATTATAGTACGATTTCAGTAACCTTGGGAAAACCCTCTGTTTCTGTCGTTACACCATTACAACCCGGTTCAATGGACCTTCGATCTGTTCCCGATGGAGCATCAGTTGTAATGGGTGAAAAATACTTAGGGAAGACTCCGCTAACTGTTTCGGACCTTGCGGCCGGAACCTATGATGTCGTTTTTACACGGTTCGGGTACCAGAAGTTTTCCACCCGGGTCCCGGTAGAAGCCGGCAGGATAACTGAAATTACCGCAACGATGGTTCCAGATGCGGGATCGCTTGCGATCACCTCAGTTCCTGCAGGAGCGAGTGTGCTGGTGGATGGAGGAAATTCCGGTATAACCCCGGTCACCGTTTCAAATCTGACGGGGGGAAATCACACGGTTGCAGTTTCAATGACTGGCTACATGCCGCTGCAAGAGGTAGTCACGGTCATTCCGGGCCAGACCCTGCCGGTCAATCTTGGTCTTTCACCAGTACCTCCGCAAAAAACAGTGACAACACGTGCGGCAGGACCTGATGCAGCATCCCTGATTGCAGGATTTGTAGCGGTAGTACTTCTCACCCAGTATATCCGCAGGAAATAAGCAGACTGCTTGCTTTAGCCGGAATACCATAGGGAGAGATCGATGGCGGTGGAATGTAGGGGAATTTATATCGATGAATGGGTAACCGTAAAGGGAGAAGCTGCATGAGTGTGAGTGTATTTGGGATCCTGATGGCCGTGGCGCTCGGTGCCTTAGCCGGAACGGCAATCGGCCTGTTCATCGGGTTTGCGGCAAAACAACAAAAAAGTGAATGGTCTGTGATGACCCGGAAGGAAAAGACCATCAATATCGCCCTCGTACTCTTTTTTTCTGCGGTGTGCATTGCCGGCATTGCATGGTATATGTTCGGCTATTCTCCTGCTACGATTTGAGTTTGCATAACAATCGGCCCAGCCGCAATGAAGGGATTATATCTGGTAACTTTTAGGGAAGAAAAATAGTGGAGTAAAACTCCCGTCAATGTTCCTGCACCGGAAAAAATTACCCCTTCATTTTATAAAAAGTAAAAAGATACAAGTTTTTTGTTTTCCGGGGCGTATCCCCGCTGCAATATTGTACACCTGTGAGTTCAATTATTCCCGGTTCGTTGATAGTATTTGACCGGTTGCATGGTCCCAATATATACCAGACAACGAGGGAGGTATGTGCAGGACAACTGGCTGAGCGGTCAGTTGCAAGAATGGAGGGATCAAACGATGAAAATATTCAGGCTTCTCTGTCTGATGATTGCATTCTCCTGGGGTGCAGCCATAGTACTGACGACAGGAGTTATGGCCGCAGGATCAGACCAGAGTATGTACCAGGGTATTGATCAAGCCCAAGTTAACAATATTCAGGCAAACCATGGCAGTAACCTGATGATGCAAAACCCGAACCAGGGATCAGGACCGGGAGGGAATACAAACCCGGGACAAGGTAACAGCCAGAATACTGCCGGACCCAGGCAGGGCAACCGGCCCGGCGGGTTTGGGAACACCACCGCGTCCGGGGACCGACCCAATCACGCTATGGACGCCGGCAACATGACGGCACCGCCCGACAAACCTGACGGAAATTTCGATAACTCCACCGCGATGAGCGGTATGACCGGGCACCGGTCGGGCTTTGGGAATGGAACGGCACCATCCATGCCCCCGGACTGGAACGCCGACAATTCCACCGCAATGGGTAACATGACCCGGCATCAGGGATTTGGGAATGGGACGGCACCATCCATGCCCCCCGGCTGGAACGCCGATAACTCGACATCCACCGGTAATATGCCCGGTCATGGGGCAAGCAATACAACCATGCCCGCACCCCAACAGAAAGGCGATGTAGCAAACCAGGGCCAGCAGCAAAACACGAATCAACAGCAAACGAAGAATCAGCAGCAGTCAACAAATGATCTTATCGCTGAGCTGCTCAGTTGGTTGAAAGCCCATACGGGTTAGTGAAACATGTGCAGGGGGGTCCTGCCGGGGACGTTCATCTGGTGACCGATAGTCCCTATGATTCCACGGACAGGGATGTTCCGGCTCCTGTGGCAGGACTTACAACCTGCACGTAATTTTTGTAAACTAAAATCTTTGTAAACGAAAAAGCAGTACCTTAATACAAAAGGCAGGGCGAAATTCCCGTCACTCCTTCTTTCGATTGCACGTAACTGTTTTTATCATATTGTCTGGTTCCTCTCGATGATTTACCGAAGGTCAGAAAAAAATCTCCGAAAACTGTTAATTGATCAGGGTTATCTTGAAAAAAGTTTGAGGTGGCGCAGGATGGACCCCGATACGATAAGGCCGGATTTTGTTATCTTCCTTTTCACGGCAGTAAAGATCTTTGGTACAACGGAAGCAAAAATTACCGCTTGTCCATTTTTCCTGCAGGCTTTTTTGTTGGCGTATGTTTGCGGAACTGGCTGAGGGGTACAGATGATTTCGGGCCTGCGGTTTTTGATGGGGCAGGAGATTTTTTTGAACTTTTAGGTTCTACCTTTGCGAGCTGTGCTGAACCTTTTTTAGGAGCGGAGGTCCTGGTATCCACCGGTTTTCTTGCCGTTGGCATTGCAACAGCCGGTGATTTCGGATAGGTGGGAAGTACCCGTTCTGTCCGGATTGGGGGGATTACCGGTGCTGGCTTCCTGTGGCCGGGTTCTTCTTTTTTGGTAATTCCCAGCCGGGTCTTATATTTACTTAAGTATTGCAGTAATTTGAGCACCGCCTCAGTCTCCTCCCGGATAAAGTGCTCAATTTTTTTGAAATCCTTGTTCTCGTACCATTTCTTCATATGACTGCCATCATATTTTTTCGATGAGAACAGATCGAGACGGGCTCCGGCAAACCGCCCGTCATTTAACAAAACAACGATTGGCCTGAGGTCAAAGCGGGGTCGCTGGAAATAAAGCTGGTGACTGGTAATCGCGGGCAGATTGTATTTTTTGCATTTCGTGATGATCATCTCATATTCGTAATCGAGGCTCATCCCTACGGGAATAAAATGTGTGACTGGTATTCCCGGTTTGAAAAATTCATTACAGAACGTAGTGATGATACTTTGTTCGGAGCTTTCCCACTCTTTTAGGATGGTTAACTCTCCTAACGGTTCTCCGGTAGTTAAATCGATCTTCTGGTATTGGATAGTCATTAGTTTATCGACGGCAGGATCGGGTTTTTCCCCGGTATGATATCCTTCCATGGCAAAATAGTAGGCCGGCATAAACTGATCTTATAACATGAGATAAAATCCTTTTGTGTGATTTTTTGATTATTGCTACGCTCAAGCACGATCGGCTGATTTTTAAAAAACAATCACATTCTCCTTTGAACAAATCCCGGAAAACAGGATCTCTCATTAATACATCCGAAAAAAAAAAATAACGGATGGAAGAGTGCCGGTGAAATGCCTTGGCTTTCCTATATCCGCTTAAACGAATCTATCGCAATGCTGTACGGCGTGGCTTCGCTCATGTACGTCAGCTCGATTTCATTGTTTGACAGGATTGTGCCAAAACAGTAACCATAGTCCTTTTCCACCATGGTCAATGTTCGGCCATCCTTACCAATCGCACCGGCAAATGCTGTGGACCCCTGTTCACCGCTCTTATATTTATAGACGAGATAACCGGTGAAGATACGGTCGCGTTGCTCCGTCACCGTAAGATTCATTGTCAGGTTGGAATAGTCGTTAAATCCTATCCCTTCATCGTAGCCTTTCATGGGGCCGGTCCAATTGCCGATAAGGTTAGGTACGGCATTAACTGCAGTTGTCCCCGGAATGATTGGGGTGATCGGTACAACCGGGGTCGCCGGTACAGCCGGGGTTGTTGCCGTGCACCCGCAGGCAAGTACGGCAAGGATGAGAATAAGGATAGTGAACGCGGTCTTCATACTATGAGTCGTTCAACGGAAAACCAGATAAACCAGATCGATCTTTCGCACAACATCACTCCTGACAAGTATGGAGATTGCAACAGTGTTTTTCGTGTATGCCCCGGATTTGAAAAAAATCACAAAGAACGCCCGATAGTTGTTCTGGTTACTGGTGAGAAATCCGGTACCGCATGTTTGGCACCGTTATATTGAACCGTGCGCCTTTACCCAGCTTCCCGTTCTCGGTGATGGTGATACCCGTCAGGGAGAGAATCTCCCGCACAAGGAACAAACCAAGCCCCGTGTTTTTCCCAAAACCCCGGTCGAAGATCTGCTCTTTTTCAGAATTTTTAACGCCAACACCGTTATCTTCCCACACAACAACCAGATTTTCATCAGACTTGTGGAATGACATCCGGATTTCTGTCACCCGCTCACCATGCCGGATTGAATTGTCAAGAAGGTTGAAAAAAACCTTCTCAAGCATCGGGTCGGAAAAAATCTGGACGCCCTGCACGTCCACGATCAGCGAGATCTTTGCCGGGACCTGTGAACGGGGCACGACCGAGTCCAGAGCTATCCACCGTGATTCATGGGCGCCGATATCTTCATAGATCCGGGTGAATTCGATCTGTGACTGGATAGCCATTATTGCGGATTTTATTTTCCCCATAATCTCAGCCAGGGCGGGATCTTCGAATTTATTTTCTGCAATTTTGAGATATCCCATAATAATCGCAACTTTGTTGAGGATATCATGCCGGGTGATGCCCGTGAGCAGGTTGAGCTGGCGATTTGCCAGACGGAGTGATTCTTCGGCATTCTTACGCTCGGTGATATCCTGGTTTGCACCCTGGGCCTTGATTACGTGGCCTTCTGCATCTTTTGTAACCTCAATACGCACTAAAATATGCCGGATCTCACCATCCCTGCGGATAGTCCGGTGTTCCTGCTGGGAAATATAATGGGGGTCGGTTATATTAGCGGCTTTTTTTATCTCCTCGGCAACAGCATCACGATCTTCCGGATGAACGAACTCCCGGGCATACACTTCAGCCGGCATCTCGTAGCCCCCCTCACGCTCTGCCGTAGTACCGCACTGGGCATAGAATCGGTCGTTGAAGATGAACATTCCCGTCCTGACATCATACTCCCAGTTTACCAGATGTGCCAGGTCCATTGCTTCTGCGAGTACATGCTGGTTTTTACTGAGTGCCTCTTCCGCTCTCACGATTTCCGTCATATCATGGAGAGTACCTTCAACACCGGCAGGTTTTCCGTTTTCATCATAGTAAATGTGGCTTGAGGCGGATACCACTACCGGGCTCCCATCATACCGTCGCAAGGTAACGCGGCGCTCAGTTACGTTTCCGGAGCTCTCTAATTGTTTGAGAAAAACGTCACGGTCTTTGGGATCAGCATAGAAATTATCACGGACATTTTTTCCGAGAAGATCCTTTTCTCCGGAATAGCCAAACTCCTTAACAAACGATGGACTGATCATCAGCAGATTACCCTGCATATCGGTCCGATAAAATGCATCCTGGATATTCTCGATGATCGAACGGTAATCATATTCGCTTTTTTGTATCTTTTTCTGGCCCTCTTTCAGTGCATCGTACTGCCCCCGCAGTTCTTCTTCAGAAGCGGTGATCTGCTCATACGCAGCCTGGAGTTCTGTTTCAGCACGCCTTCGTTCTGTTATATCTTCAAAGATAACACAGACCCGGGCGGGAGAGTCTGTCGGGCGATATGCATTGCAATGGTACCATCCTTTGGTCGGATCATGGTACATGTCAAATACATGGGGGATTCCGGTTGTGGCCACGCGGCCATACACTTCAACCCAGCTCTTCTCAGTAGTCGGCCAGACTTCGAACACATCCTTTCCCCGGACCTCTTCATATTTTACCTTCGCAATCCGGGCATAGGCATCATTGAACTGCCCGAAGCGGAAACTCACATAGTTGCCCTTTTCATCAAAGACCGATTCCCAGACAACAAACGCATTGATCATATTCTTGAAGATCAACTGTAACTCTGATGTGACCTGCTGCAACGCAGCTTCGTCGCGTTTGCGGGCTGAAATATCCCGGATGGACTCGATTGCCCCGACAATTTCTCCAGACTGGTTATAGAGCGGGCCTGCCCGGGCAAGTACCGTGATCTGGTAACCTTTCGGGTGGGGCAGACCGGTCTCTGCCGTGAGCGAGTTGCCGGTACGGTAGATATCTGAATAAAATTCTGCAATTTTTTCATCAGGTTCGTCAATGAGATTAATGAGAATCCGATGCCGGGATCCATAGAACGGGATCGCATACTCATAATCTCCTTTCCCCAGCATGTCACCGGCTGGGATACCGGTCATCTCTTCAATGGCATGGTTCCATGCGATAACCTGCCCGGACCGGTCGATAGCAAATGTTGCATCGGGCAGGAAGTCGATGATATCAGAGAGTCGTCGTTCCGATTCATGAAGTGAATGTTCTGCCTGTTTCCTCCTCACGGACTGACGGATCTTATGCGAGAGTTCGGCAAACTGGGACTTCGGGTCGCCGCCTTTCTGGAGATAAAAATCGGCACCGTTGTTGATTGCATCGATGACAACCTCTTCGCGACCCCGTCCGGTGAAAAGGATAAACGGGATATCGCCAAACTGTTCCCGTACCGTTTTTAAAAATGCGATCCCGTCCATTCCCGGCATCTGGTAATCGGAGATGATGACATCGTACGACCGGATTGATGGTGATTCCAGTGCCGCCTCTGCTGATGTCGATGTTACGACAGTAAACTCGCCGGATTTCTCTAAGAACAGCCGGCCCAGTTCCAGCAGGTCCGGCTCGTCATCAACATAGAGGACTGAAAACATGGTAGTTCCGTACTGGTATCAATTGAATGGGAGTTGTGACTCATGGTTGATAAACAATCTCATGATTGCCAGGATCGGTTGAGAGAATCCTTACAGGAATCAGGTGCCGCTATCACAAAATATAACCACTCGTCCGTATATTATGCAGCGTATGAAATATTTAAGAACCGGAATTCTGGTCTTCTTAATCGCTCTCCTTTTATCAGCCGGGTGTACCCAGTCAGCACCGGCTCCTGTCCCCCAAACGGTTGCAACGACACCAGCACTCCCCGCAATAACACCTCTGATTACTGTCACTACGAGCGCTCCGCACGTGATTGTCACCGAGATCCATTACCTCCAGCCAACGAAAGTATGGAAGGATTCAGAACTCCATTTCACCTTTGCAGCGCC